>Ga0209098_1001592_pt1 | contig 21417 bp, 14 predicted proteins | sample AD_JPNHW1_MetaG_FD_184429 | JGI IMG/M metagenome (GOLD analysis project Ga0209098, IMG submission 184429) | Active sludge microbial communities of municipal wastewater-treating anaerobic digesters from Japan - AD_JPNHW1_MetaG (SPAdes) (version 2) | ecosystem: Engineered > Bioreactor > Anaerobic...
TGCGTACGGGTGCGGTCCGTTGGCGGGTAGGAAATGGCGCCGCGGGCGTGGTGAATGTTGGTGGGGTGGATGGCTCGTCCGTCGGTGGTGCCGCTTTCCTGGCGATCTCACGGACTCAAACAGCACAAAAGGCACAATCCACCTCGTGCAGCGCATGAGGTGGATTGTGCCTTCGACTTTCAGGTCCGATGTCCTGCCCGAGAAAGCTGCCCGCCAATTGGAGGGTTTAACCGCTCCGAAAATGGGCCGAACCGGGACAGTACCGCAATGAGAATTTTGTATACACGCAAACTTGGTTGGCGGGCATGGTGCTCCCACGGGCGTTCGCGGTGCGGCGCACCGTAGACCGATGGGGGCGGCGGTTACTAGTTATGCCGCGGATACCTCGGCCGGTATCGGCTGCTTCTCGGCGGCGTTGGCGCGCGATTCGAAGAGCTTCTTGTCGAGGGCCTTCATGTACGCCTCGCGGGGCGAGATCGTGCCGGAGTCGACGAGCTTGGCCAGCGAGGCATCCATGCCGCACATGCCATCCGCGGTCCCGGATTCGATGATGGAGCGGATGTCGGAGATGCGGCCCGAGCGGATGACGTTGGGGAGGGCCTCGTGCTGGAGGAGGATCTCATGAGCGGCGACGCGGCCGCCGCCCTCCTTCTTGCAGAGCAGCTGGGAGACGATGCCGGAGAGGCACCCGGCGAGGAGAACGCGCACCTGGTTCTGCTCGTCGGCGGGGAAGGCGTTGATGATGCGGTCGATCGTCTTCGGGACGGAGTTGGTATGGAGCGTACCGAAGACGAGGATGCCCATGGAGGCGGCGTTGAGGGCGAGCTTGATCGTCTCCAGTTCGCGCATCTCGCCCAGGAGGATGAGGTCGGGATCGGAGCGCATGGCGCTGCGCAGCCCGGCGGCGAAGGACTGGGTGTGCTCGCCGACCTCGCGGTGGACGACGACGGAGCGGCGGTTGGGATGGACGAACTCGACGGGGTCCTCGAGGGTGACGATGTGGCGCTGCTGGGTGGCGTTGATGTAGTCGATCATCGCCGCGAGCGTGGTGCTTTTGCCGGAGCCGGTGGGGCCGGTGACGAGGACGAGACCGGAGCGGAGCGTGCAGAATTTCTTGAGCGTCTCGGGGAGCTTGAGCTGCTCGAAGCTGAGGATGCGCGAGGGGATCTGGCGCATGACGGCGGCCATGCCCCAGTGGTTGTGGAGGTAGTTGCAGCGGAAGCGGGCGAGGCCGGGGACTTCGTAGGCGAAGTCGAGATCGTTATGATCCTCGAAGTGCTGCCAGCGCTTGGGCGGGCAGATCTCCTTGAGCAGTGGCTCGATCGTGAGCTTGTTGATGGGCTCGTTGGTGAGGGGCTCGAGGTCGCCGGAAATGCGGCCGCGCGGCGGGAGCCCCACGGTGAGGTGGAGGTCGGAACCGCCGCGTTGGAGCAGCTCGGAGAGGAGATCGTCGATGAGGGCCATGGGAGGCGAAGTGAAGAATGCAGAATGAAGAGGACGGACGGCGGAGTCGGGCCGGTGGCGGCGGAGCGGCGCGTTCCAGTGGCGTGAGCGAGGTGGTGGCGGGCTCAGAAGAGACCGAATCGTTTCTTCTCGGTGGCGGGCGCCTCGGCCGTTGCGGGCTCGGCTGGGGTGTTGGCCGCGTTCTGGAGGAGGGCGCGCAGGGCGCGGTTGCCGATATTGTCGAGGGCGGTCTCGAGGGTGATGCGACCGGCGCGGAAGAGGGCGAGTACGGAGGAGTCCATCGTGAGCATGCCGTCGCGTACCCCGGTCTCCATCACGCTGGCGAGATTCTGGAGCTTGTTCTCGCGGATGAGGTTTCCGACGGCGAGGTTGGCAACGAGGATCTCGGTGGCGAGGACGCTGCCGCCGTCGACAGCGGGGAGGAGCTTCTGGCAGAGGATGCCGCGGAGCGACTCGGAGACCATGGCGCGGATCTGCGCCTGCTGGGAGGGCGGAAAGACATCGAGCAGCCGGCTGAGGGTGGAGGCGGCGTCGGCGGTGTGCATGGTGCCGAGGACGAGGTGGCCGGTCTCGGCGGCGGTGATGGCGATGTTGATCGTCTCCAGATCGCGGAGTTCGCCGATGGCGATGACGTCGGGATCCTGCCTGAGGGCGGCGCGCAGGGCGGTGGAGAACGACTCGGTGTGCGTGCCGACCTGGCGCTGGGTGACGATGCACTGGTCGGAGGGGAGTACGTACTCGATGGGATCCTCGACCGTGATGACGTGGTCGCTGCGGGTTCGGTTCACCTCGTCGGCGAGGGCGGCGAGGGTGGCGGTCTTGCCGGAGTTGGCCGGGCCGGTGACGAGGATGAGGCCGTTATGGAAGGCGAGGAGTCGGTGGAGTACCTCGATGTCGGGGTAGCCGAGGGCGTCGAGCGCGCGAGTCTGTGCCGGGACGATGCGGTAGGAACCGGCGACGCCCCATTTGTGGATCGTGATGCAGGCGCGGAAGCGCTGGCTGTTGCCGAAGGCGAGCGCGAGTTCGAGGTCGGAGGTGTCCTGGAGCTCCTTGAACTGCTCCTCGTCGAGCAGGGCGAGGTTCGCGGCCTCGGCGATATCGGCCGGGAGCGGCTTCTCCGTGATGTAGTGGATCTGTCCGTGCTGGCGGACGAAGGCGCGGGCCTGGGCGCTGAGGTGGAGGTCGCTGACTCCGGCGGACTGGCAGTCGGCGAGGAGCCGGGACATGGCGGCGCGGACTTTGGCGTCGTCGAGCGCGGGATCGGTGAAGAGGGGGTTGGCCGCGAGGGCGGCGAAGGTGGTGGACACGGCGAGAAACGCAGGCGCGGGTGATGAAGACGGGCTGGGCGCGCAGGTTGTGGGTGCGTGGCGTCCGGGAAGGGAAGGTGGCTGGGCTTTGACGGGGCGAGAATCGGCGGCCGGAGCTGGAGCTTGAGGTGTGAGCCGTGAGTTTGGGGGAGATGTGATGGGTCGGCTGGGGTGAATCCCTGCCGGGTGGCAGGGGACGGGCACGTCCCCATGCCAAGTGCGCGCATCCCCTGGCGAAGTGTGCGCGTCCCCACGCCAAACGCGGGCGTTGAGCGACGGGGCCTGCGTCTTGAGCGCGGTTGGCTGCGCGCATGCGATCGAATACGATGGCTGCTGCTGCCGGCGGCTGCGGTTCATGCGTCCGGCCGATTCTCCTGCGCTCAAGCGGCGTCCGGGCGTTTGCTTCGCAGAAGCACCTCCCCGGCTGCAATGGGCGGCGGGATACTCGCCGCTTTGACAAAAGGGCCCAAATCATTCTCCATCCGTGCATCTGCCGCAGGCATGCATCGCCTGATGCGGGTGGATGAAGCAAACCCTATGAACTCACTACGTCTCACTGTGCAGGCGGCCTTTCTCGGGCTCGCCTTGACCGCGATCAATGTCGGCGCCCAAGTCTACACCTCGGTGGCGCTGCCGTCGGACAAACTCAACGCCAACATCCAGACGTGGACGAATGGGACTGGCTATTCCGGCCTGTTCCCCAGCACGCAGACTTGGAGCGGGGTGCCGATCACCCTCACCAGCAATGCGAGCGGCAACAACGTGTTCGGTGCCGGCGCGGGCGTGCTGGATCTCTCGGTTAGCCTCTTCGGCGCCGACTCGGTCTACACGATCATCAACAGTGCCTGGGGCGAGAAGGGCAATACGGTGGGCTCGGTCCGGTTCATCGGTACCGGCGGGCTGGTCCACACGGTCAACCTCGTCGAGGGCTTCAACGTGCGCGATCACTACAATAACACCAGCGCGTATACCGACGAACTCACCGATCCAAACTCGATGAATGTCTTTACCAGCAGCACCGGCGTGCGGCTGGATATGCAGAAGTTCGACCTGCCGGACGAGTTCCTGACGCAGACGCTCACGTCGATCCAGTTCACCAGCGCCGGCGGCAGTCCCCAGGGGCAACCGTTCCTGGCGGCAGCGACCGTGATGGCGATCCCGGAGCCGGAGACGTATGCCTTGTTGCTGTCCGGTCTGGCCTTGGTCGGTGTGGTGATCCGCCGCTGCTGGCGGTGCTGACGTACAACACGAATCCTGAAGCCGGGCATAGCGCCCGGCTTTTTTGTTGGCAAGGATCGGGCAGGAGCGCCGCAGCCGCGACAAGCTCCTGCCGGTGGCTCGGCCGGGCCCGTGCGTTGGAGCGGCTAACGGAGTCGCTGCCGCTTCCGACGGTGCGCGATCGCAGCCGCGCCCAGGCAGCAGGTCCCGATCAGGGCGGCGGCGGTCGAGGGCTCGGGAATCGGCGTCGCGAAATCCGCCTTCTTGGTGAGGAGGGCCCCGCCAGAGAGGATGCTGTAATCGATCCAGTCGACGGACCCGGTGCAGGGGGCGGTCGCGGTGCTGGAACCGACACCGAGTTCGATGGCGCCAATCGTGGGCAGCGAGGATCCGAAGTAGTCGGCCCAAGCGCTCAAGGTGCGGTACTTGTTGGTAGTGCCCGTGTATTTGGTGAACCACCAACGAGTGCTCGAATCCACGGTGGTGGTGGTCCAGCCGGTCGCGGTCGGCTCGGGGTCGTAGACCATCGTTCCGATCCCGTACGGAATGGAGATCCCGAACAGGTTGATGGTCCGGTTCAGCTCGAGCTTGAGGCTGACGTTCCTAGTGCCCGGCTCCCAGCGGTAGGTCGCGCCGGAGAAGGCCGTGAGCTTCGTCCCCGCGATGTCGTAGCTGGCGATGTTGGCCACGCCACTGGTCGTGATTGTCAGCGCCCCGTTTGCCGTGCCGGGCATGTCGTGGAAGTCGAAGCTGGTGCTGCCGGCGTTGATGAACGCCGAGTATGCGTCCCAATTGTTGTCGCCGAGTTGCGAGACGATGGTTTGGGCCGGCAGGGCCAGCGGCAGCAGCAGGGGGAGGGCGGAGAGGAAGCGCATCGAGGTGGGGGCGGGACGCCGAACGAGTGGGCGTGGGTTAAGGTCGGAGACGGATCGGACTCCCCAGATAGTGATGGGTGGTAGGCGGGGACGCACGCGCATTCTCCGTTGCGCAGGAGCCGGCAGGCAGAGGCGAGAAGACAAAGTACGGATGACGGGAACCCCGGGGGCCATGGACTGCAGCGTGCGGTGCCTCCCGTATCGGCGGCCACCGGCGCGTCCTAGCGGCTCCCTCGTCCTGATCGGTGGCGGGCGGCCGGAAATCGCCCGAGGCGACAAGCTGCCACGGTTGCAGGTCCGACCTCCGCGCTTGCGCGGTGGCGGGGCGCGCGGCTGTGTTGAGCGTTTCCACTTCGAACCGATGCCCGATCCCCGCGAACTCCCGATCTACGAAATCCAGGCCGCCCTGCTCGATGGCGTGCGCGCGACCGGGCGCGTGGTCGTGCAGGCGCCGACGGGTTCGGGCAAGTCGACGCAGGTGCCGAAGATGTTGCTGGCCGCCGGGCTGCTCGAGCGCGGCCAGTGCGTCGTTCTCCAGCCGCGGCGGATCGCGGCGCGCATGCTCGCCAAGCGCGTGGCGCAGGAGCTGGGCGTGCGGCTGGGCGACGAGGTGGGCTACCAGGTGCGGCTCGACTCGCGCGTGTCCGATAAAACGCGGATACGCTACGTGACCGAGGGAATCCTGCTGCGCCAGATGACGTTCGATGCGCACCTGCGCGGCGTGAGCGCGCTGGTGTTCGACGAGTTCCACGAGCGCCACCTCGACGGCGACATCGGCCTCGCGCGGGCGCTCCAGATCCAGCGGACGACGCGGCCCGACCTGATCGTGATCGTGATGTCGGCCACGCTCGACGCGGGCCTGCTGCAGAAGTACCTCGCGCCGTGCACGGTGGTGGCGAGCGAGGGTCGGATGTTTCCGGTGACGACCGAGTACGAGACGCATCCGCTCAATCCCGATCGCGACGACATCTGGGACGTGGCGGCGCGGGCGTGTGCGCGCGTCGTGGCCAAGCAGGCGAGCGGCGACGTGCTGGTGTTTATGCCCGGCGCGTACGAGATCGGCCGCACGGTGAGTGCTCTCCAGTACCAGCGCGAGTTGAAGGACTGCGTTGTCTTCGCGCTGCACGGCGAGATGGCGCCGGAGGAGCAGGACCGTGCGGTCGAGCGCTACGAGCGGCGCAAGATCATCGTGGCGACGAACGTCGCCGAGACATCGCTCACCATCGACGGTGTGACGGCGGTCGTGGACAGCGGGCTGGCGCGGATGGCGCGGTTCGATCCGCACCGCGGCATCAACACGCTGCTCGTGGAGAAGATCAGCGCGGCGTCGGCCGACCAGCGCGCGGGCCGCGCGGGTCGCACGGCGCCCGGTGTGTGCGTGCGGTTGTGGACGGAGCGCGAGCACACGCAGCGCGCGCCGCAGGAATTGCCGGAGGTGAAGCGCCTCGATCTCGCGGAGGTCGTATTGACGCTCAAGGCCGCCGGGATCGACGACGTGGCGAATTTCCCGTGGATCGAACCGCCGGACCCGAAGGCGCTCGCGCGCGCGGAGGATCTGTTGCGCGATCTCGGCGCGGTGGCGGTGCCGAAGGTTGGGACGGCTCTCCGAGCCGGCCGCGGCGGTTTCGTTCTCCCTTCGGAAGAATCTTCGAGAGAAACCGCCCAACCCACGGAAGGGCATAGCAAGACTGCACCTCTACCGGCTGGGCCTGGTAGCGAAGTGCCATCGCGGATCACCGAGATCGGGCGGCGGATGCTGAAGTTTCCGGTGCACCCGCGGTACGCGCGGATGTTTCTCGCGGCGGCGGAGTATGGCTGTGTGCGCACGGTGGCGATGATGGCGGCGCTCACGCAGGGCCGGTCGTTCTGGCTGCGCAACGTCGACCGCGGCGTCGAGCAGGCGCGCGAGGACCTGCTCGGGACGGAGACGGAGTCGGACTTCTTCCTGCTGATGCGCGCGTACCGGTACGCGGAGCAGTCGCGGTTCTCCGTGGACGCGTGCCGCCGGCTCGGCATCCACGCGCAGGCGGCGCGGCAGGTAGGGCCGTTGTTCGACCAATTTCTGGAGATCGCGCAGGACGAGGGGCTCGATGTGGGCGAGCGGCGCGTCGACGGCGCGCTGGTGCGCCGGTGCGTGCTCCTCGGCTTCATCGACCAGCTCGCGCGTCGGCTCGACGAGGCGACGCTGCGCTGCGAGCTCGTGCACCGCCGGCGCGGGCTGCTCGCCCGCGAGAGCGCGCTGCACGGGGCGAAGCTGCTCGTGGTGGCCGAGATCAGCGAGATCGGCGGCCGTGCCGGAGAAGTGAACACCGTGCTCGGGCTCGCGACGGCGGTGGAGGAGGCATGGCTGAAGGAGCTGTTTCCCGACGACTGCGACGAGGCGATCTCCACCGGGCTCGACCCGAACACCAAGCGCGTGACGGCGCGGCGCGAGCGGCGTTTCCGCGATCTGGTGCTGGAGTCGAAGGAGGGCGCGGAGCCGCCGGAGACCGAGGCGGCGCAGATCCTCGCTCGTTTGGTACTCGCTGGCGACCTCAAGATCGAGGCGTGGGACGAGAAGGTGGAGGAGTGGATCGTGCGCGTGGCGCGGTTCGCCGCGTGGTTCCCCGAGATGGAGGCGCACCCGATCCGCGACGAGGACCGCGAGATGCTCGTCGAGCAGATGTGCTACGGCTGCCGCGGCGTGAAGGATGTGCGCAACCTCGACCCGTGGCCGATTCTCAAGGACTGGCTTACCCCCGAACAGCTCGCGGCGATGGAGACGCTGCTGCCCGAGCGCATCGAGATGGCCAACGGCCGGCGCTCGAAGATCAGCTACCCGAAGGAGGGCTCGCCGGTGATCTCGGCGCGCATCCAGGAGCTGTTCGGCGTGGAGAAGCTGTCGCTCGCCCGCGGCCGCGTGCCGCTGAAGATCGAGGTGCTGGCGCCGAACCAGCGGCCGTTGCAGGTGACCGACGATCTTGCGCGGTTCTGGCGCGAGGTGTATCCCGAGATCAAGCCCGCGCTCTCGCGGCGGTACCCGCGGCACGAGTGGCGGTGAGGGGGATTCTCAATTTGGGATTGCCGATTTTCGATTGGGCGGAGGGCGGACGGAGGGACGATTGCGGAATGCGGATAATGGATTGCGGATTGGTGGGCAGTACGGGTTGCCAGTTCCCGATTGGAGGGGCGGGGCGAGGCTGTGGCGCTGCTCGTGAGGACAGCAAAGTCGGGTAGGCGCGCTACTCGGCGGGCTCGAGCTTGAACCAGTCGATGGCGATGTCGGCGCCGCGCCAGCCGGTGTAGAGCTTGAGGAAGTTGTCGCCCTCGCGCAGCGAGACGACGCCGCAATCGAACTCGGCCCAATCGGCGGCGGCCGGGAAGGTGAGGAATTTCTCGTACTCCTTGGGGTCGAGGTCGGGCACCTGCAGTGAGGTCTGGTTGACGAGCAGCTTGAGCTTTTGCGGGCCGGCCGGCGCGGCGTAGCGGATCTTCAATCGCGCAGAGCGGGCCATCGCGGACTGCACCATGACGGTGACATGGTTGAGCGACTGGCCGAAGCCGGTGACGTAGCCGGCGGCGCTGAATCCGGGAATCGCGGTCGCGACGGTCGGGCCGTCGAGCGCGCCGCCGGCGGCCGGGGCGGCCTCGGCTTCGAGCAGCACGGTGATGCGGGAGGGCGCGGGATGCACGCCGGCGACCGCGACGCCCCGCTCGGTCGGGACGATCGGCTTGATCGCGCCAGCGGCATCGTACTCGAGCTCATCGGCCATGACGCTGCGGACCTGGCTTTTCCCGCCGGAGAGCCACGAGCTGTGGTAGAACGCGTACCAGCGGCCCTTGTACTCGGCGATGGAGCCATGGTTGGTGTCGGAGCGGCCTGGGAATTCGCGCATGTAGACGCCGGCGGGCGTGTACGGCCCGAGCGGCTTGTCGGCGACGGCGTAGTACATGTGTTGCGGCCATTTGCGGCCGGGCAGGCCGGGGTAGCTCAGGTAGTATTTCCCGGCGCGCTTGTGGAGCCACGGGCCTTCGAAGAAGTCGGGCAGTTGGGCGGAGAGGTCGACGGTACTATCGGGTATGGCGGAGCGGAAATCGTCGGCGAGGCGCGCGCCGAAGCAGCGGCCGCCGCCGCCCCAGATGAGGTAGGCCTGGTTGTCGTCGTCGACGAGGACGGCGGGGTCGATGCCGCCGCGTATGCCGGCGATGGGACCGAGGTCGGTGAACGGGCCTTGCGGGCGCGGGCTGGAGGCGACGGCGATGCGGAACATGCCGGTGCCGCGCTCCCGCGCGCAGTAGACGAGGTAGTAGGTGTCGTTGCGGCGCACGCAGTCGATCGCCCACATGTGGCTGATCGCCCACGGGGCGGATTTCAGGTGGAAGACGACGCCGTAGTCGGTCCAGTTGACCAGGTCCGACGTCGAGAAGACGTGGTAACTGATCATGGTATCGTAGGTGTTGGTACCGGGCTGGTCGTGCGAGGTGTAGAGCCAGAGTCGGTTGTCGCCGGGCCAGACGTGGGCGGAGGGATCGGCGGCGAAGACGGTGTTGATGACTGGGTTGCCGGCGCGCGCGGCGAGCGTGGCGAAGGCGATGGCGCCGAGAGTGGCGCAGAGGCGGAGAAATCGCATAGGGTGAGCGGAGAAGATGCGGCGGGCCGATGCTTTGCCAACGACGCTTTCGGGTGAGTCGGCCGGATCCGCCGCGAGGTGGGTGGGTTCTTCGCTTGGGCCGCTCCCGAGACGAGTGTGCAAACATAAGCCCGCGGCGCACGGAGCGACGCGGGCTGGAAGGGTGGCGCGGGGGCGCGGCAGGTTACTTGCCCAACAGCGCCTTGTTTGCGCGGGCGAGGGCGATGCGTTGCTCGACGCTCTTGCGCGTCGTGAATCCGTCCTCGGGCGTGTTGAGGCACCAGTCGACGAGCTGGGCGACGGTCGTGCGCGCGGCGTAGCAGCGCGTATCCGAACCGCCGTAGTACATGATCACGGTGTCGTCGGGGAAGCGGACCCAGCCGTTGGTGAAGGTGACGTTCGACACGTCGCCGACGCGTTCGGTGAAGCGAGGGGAGATGATGTGGCCGCCCGGGCGCGCGATGACCTTCGAGGGGTCCTCGAGCGATGTCATGAACATGTAGATCGTGTAGCGCAGGCCGGCGGCGCAGCCGCGCACGCCGTGGGCGAGGTGGAGCCAGCCCTTGGGGGTCTTGATGGGGGCGGGGCCCTGGCCGTTCTTGACCTCCTTGATGGTGTGGTAGGCGCGGGCCTCGATGATCGCCTCCGGGCCGGTCACGCCGGTGGTGATATCCTTGCAGAGCGTCCAGCCGATGCCGCCGCCGGAACCGACGTCGATAAAGCCGTCCATCGGGCGGGTGTAGAAGGCGTACTGGCCGTCGACGAACTCGGGGTGGAGGACGACGTTGCGCTGCTGGGAGGCGGGAGTCTTCAGGTTCGGGAGACGTTCCCACTTCTTGAAGTCCTTCGTGCGGACCATGCCGGCCTGGGCGACGGCGCTGGAGAGATCGCCGGGTGCGGCGTTGGGGTCCTTCGACTCGGCGCAGAACACGCCGTAGATCCATCCGTCCTGGTGGAACGTGATGCGCATGTCGTACACGTTCGTTTCGCCGGGCAGCTCGGGGAGGTCGATGGGCTCGTCCCAGAAGCGGAAGTTGTCCACGCCGTTCTTGGACTCGGCGATGGCGAAGAAACTCTTGCGGTCGGCTCCCTCGACGCGGGCGACGAGGTGGGCCTTGCCCTTCCAGTAGAAGGCGCCCGGGTTGTAGGCGCCGCCGACGCCGAGGCGCTCCATGAAGAACGGGTTGGTCTTCGGGTTGAAATCGTAGCGCCACTCCAGCGGAACGTGGTGAGCGGTGAGAACCGGATACTGGAAGCGCTCGTAGACGCCGTTTTCCCAGGAGGACTCGACGGGGTTCTTGCGCTTGAGGAACGCCTCGTGGGCGGCGCGGACTATCTTCACGCGTGCGGCGAAGGCGCGCTCGGCGGCGGAGGATCCGGCCTTCTGTTTACTGGCGGTTTTCGCTTTCGGGGAGGTCTTCTTTTTCATTCGGAGGGAGGATCGGCAGTTCGGATCAATGGCATAGGCGATGCGAATCCTTTTGCGATCGGCCGGCGGGCTTGGCCCTCGGTTCCTGCTCGAAGATGTGGCGTTATTGCGTCTGCGGGTCGGGCGGTTGGAGCACGGTCACCCGTTCGGGCGCTTGCGTTGCCTGCCGAGCGGCGTCGAGTGTCGCGTGCCAGCGGGCGTCGCGCCGCCGAAACCTCATCCCCTATGAACCGAGTCACCACGCTACTCCTCCCCCTTGCTGCGCTGGGCGCCGCGCTCACGGCCCAAGCCGAGACCTCCATCCCGCACCTTCGTGCCCAGGGAACGGCGACGCAGCTTGTCGTTGAAGGTCGGCCGTTCCTTGTCCGCGGCGGCGAGATCGGCAACTCCACCGCCACGAACCCCGAGTACCTGCAACAGTACTGGCCGAAGTTCGCCGCGCTGAAGCTGAACACGATTCTCGCTCCGGTGTACTGGCACCTGATCGAGCCGCAGGAGGGACGCTTCGAGTTCTCGACGGTGGACCAGCTGCTGGCCCAGGCCCGCGCGAACAAGACGCGCCTCGTGCTGCTCTGGTTCGGCTCATGGAAGAACAGCATGTCCTGCTACGCGCCGGATTGGGTGAAGCTCGACACGAAGCGCTTCCCGCGCGCGACCGACAACAACGGCGTGCCGCAGGAGATCCTCACGCCCTTTTCCGACGAGAACCGCGAGACCGACGCCCGCGCCTTCCGTGCGCTGTGCCGGCACCTACGCGAGACCGACGCCGCACAGAGCACGGTGATCATGATTCAGGTCGAGAACGAGATCGGGATGTTGCCCACGGCCCGCGATCACAGCCCGTTGGCCGAGCGCGCGTATGCCGCCGCCGTGCCGGAGCAGCTGATGGCCTACTTCGACACGCATCGCGACGAGCTCGTTCCCGAGGTGATGGCCGCCTGGCGCGCCGCCGGCGGCAAACGCAATGGCACCTGGGTGGAGGTCTTCGGCACCAGCCCCGCGGCCGAGGAGATCTTCATGGCGTGGCATTTCGCCCGCTATACCGACGCGGTAGCCATGGCCGGTAAGACCGAGCACCCGCTCCCGATGTTCGTCAATGCGGCGCTGAATCGCCCCGGGCACATGCCCGGCCAGTATCCGAGCGCCGGGCCGCTGCCCCATCTCATGGACGTGTGGCGCGCCGCCGGGACCGGCATCGACTTTCTGTCACCCGACATCTACTACCAGGCGTTCGGCTCGTGGGCGCGCCGCTATGTGAGGCCGGGCAACCCGTTGTTCGTGCCCGAGGCGATGCGCACCCAGGACGCTGCAGTGAACGGTCTGTACGCGATCGGAGGGCTGGAGGCGCTGGGCTTCTCGCCCTTCGGCATCGAGTCGATCGAAGGTGCGGCCGAGAAGTACCTCGCGGCGAGCTACGGACTGCTGCAGCAGCTTGAGCCGCTGGTGCTGGCGGCTCGGGGGAAAGGCACGATGGCGGGGTTGCTATCCGAAGGCGTGGAGCAGCGCGCGCCGCAGCAGGTGCGCCTGGGCGACTACGTGCTCGAGGCGACGTTCGAGCGTGGCACGCCGCCTCCGCTGCCGGACGGTTTCATCGTGCCCACGGGCTCCGCGCCCGCCGTGCCGCCCCCGGCGGGCGGCCTGGTCATCGCCATCGCTCCCGACGAGTTCTTCATCGCCGGCTCTTCGCTGGTCGTCACGTTTGCGCCACAGGCTCCTAATCGGCGTGCCGGGATACTGAATGCCGAAGAGGGACGCTTCGTTGAAGGCCGTTGGGAGAACATCCTCTGGCTCAGCGGCGATCAGACGCACCAGGGCCGGCACATCCGTCTCGAGCCGGGACGTTTCTCGATCCAGCGCGTGAAGCTCTATTCGTACTGAGGACTCAGGCTGAGGGCGGCTGTGCGCGAGATCGATGGCGACCTGTTGCGCGCCCTGTAGCGGGCGCTGCTATCTTCTTCGGCCGCGTAACGATGTATGCCGCGGCTGGTGTGCTTTCTGCACTGCCATGATTCGCCCGTCATGATGCGGCAGCGGGTTGCGCTGCCGGAGTTGGTGCCCGGAGGGGGAGTCGAACCCCCACGCCCTTACGGGCAAAGGATTTTAAGTCCCGTGCGTCTGCCATTCCGCCACCCGGGCAATGGCGCGGAATCTGTCATGGGCTTTACTGCAGGGGCGAGTGCGAAAACCATTGAGAAGCACGCTGTGGTTGAGTTTTCGGGGTGGAGGGAACCGTCCGGAGGCATGTGGCCGGCATGGGAACCAGCTATGTTGCGCAAGCTGATGTAGGGTAGATGTTAAAAGGCCGTTCCAATCCGCCATTCTAACGTCTTGGCAACGGCAGGATTCTCGCTTGTGTCGTGTTTTGTACATTCGGCGCAGTTTACGACTGTTCGCAGTCTTCACGGGCTATCGGTACCCCCTCATCCGGTTAGGCTCTCTTGTGCGCACCCCTAAAACCTAACGATCACTGAGCTCCAAGGAGGATAACATGGTCTCTGCAGCCATCGCTCCCGCCGGCAGTACGGTCGCAACGACTGAGCCGAAGAAGAAACACGCCGTAACGATCAAGGATATCGCGAAGATCGCCGGCGTGCATTTCACCACAGTGTCGCTGGCACTGCGCGACCACCCGAGCCTGCTGCCTTCGACGAAGGCGCGCATCCGTGAAATCGCGGACAAGATGGGCTATGTGCCCAACGCCGTCTTTTCGGCGCTTACCCATTTCCACCTCAACGGCCGTGTGCGTGCTGCCGCACCGCGTGTCGCCTATCTGGTCAATCACCCGCTTGAGCAGGGCGCGGCACTCTACCGGCCGCAGCAGCAAATTCTCGAAGGGGCGCGGGAGCAGGCGCGCGCACTTGGCTACGATCTGGAGGTCATTACCGTTGGCGTGGAGGGCAACGAGAGTCTCCGGCTCGATGCCTTTCTGAAGGAGCAGAACATCACCGGTGTCGTGCTCGCCGCCTTCGACCCGGGCTTTGCTCCCGTCACTCTCGATTGGGATGAGTATAGCATCGTGAAGATCGACTCGCTGCACATGGACCCGCCTGCGCCGGTCGTCGGTAGCGATCACCGGCAGGATGTGCGTCTGGCGTTCCAGCGTCTGCGAACGCTTGGGTACCGCCGCATTGGACTGGCGATCGGCCGTGCCGACGAGGATGCCACCGAGCGGCTCTACACCGCCGGCTACCTGCTCGAGCAGGCGGCGATCTCCGCCGAGGAACGCATCCCCGAGCTTCTCTTCCCCTACAACTGCTCGGTCACGCAGGCCGGTGCGATGCTGCGGACCTGGATCGAGTCGCACCGCGTCGATGTCGTGATGTGCAACTGCTCGGTGATCGTCGACATGCTCGCCTCGGTCGGTATCCAGGTGCCGGACCGGGTTGCCTGCGCTTCGCTCTGCCTTCTCGATCGCAACTCCGGTCTGGCCGGCGTGTGCCCGAATCCCGGTGTCGTCGGCGCCAAGGCCGTGTCGTTGGTCGCCTCGCTCCTGAAGTCCGGCGAACGCGGTGTGCCGGAGTATGCCTCCCGCACCTATGTGAAGAGCGTCTGGGTCGATGGCGCCTCCGCGCCGGTCAGGACGCAGCAGCCATGAAGAAGGATTCCGACAAGCCCAAGCCGGTCCGCACCCGGACCTATGCCACGATGGACGACGTGGCCGCGATGGCCGGGGTGCATCCGACCACTGTCTCGATGGCGCTGCGCTCGCACCCGAGCATCCCGGCCTCCACTCGTGAGCGCATTCTGGAGAGCGCCCGCAAGGTCGGCTATGTGCGCGATCCGATGCTCGACGCCTTCAACCACCACCGCTTGAAGAAACTTGCGGTGAAGCAGACGCCGTCGATCGCATTCGTCATCGATGCCGGCTCCTCGGCCTACTTCTTCGGGTCCGGCTATCACCCGCTCGTCTATGACGGCGTGCGCGCCGTGGCCGAAGCGCAGCACCTCCTGCTGGAGGTGTTCCCGCTTGGCACGAAGGAGATGACGGCGGCCCGGTTGAACACGATCCTGACCTCCCGCGGCATCAGCGGCGTGCTTGTCTCCACCTTCACCCCGGCGACGCGGTCGATCGATCTGGACTGGGACCTGTTCAGCGCGGTCAAGATCGAGTCGCACCACCTGCTTCCCCAGCTTGATGTCGTCACCAACGACCAATGCCAGGCGGCGCGCCTGTGCATGCGCAGTCTCCGCCAGCGCGGGTACCGCCGGATCGGACTGGCCACCGCCACCGACGACGAATCGCGGCTCGTGAGCACCTTCAGCTCAGGCGTGCTCGTCGAGCAGGCCTCACTGCCGGCCCGCGAGCGCGTGCCTCCGCTCCTCTTCGATCGTGGGGACATCGCAGCCGTGGCCTCGCAGGTGGCCGCATGGATCCGGGAGCACAAGGTCGACGCCCTGATGACCAACTGGCATGAGCTGATCGAGGTCGGATCTTGGGATGGCGAGAACGCACGGCTGACATGCACCGACATCCATGTGCCGCGGGATATGGCCTTTGCTTCGCTCGACGTCCCCTCCGGCGCGCCGCATATCGGCGGGATTGTGCAGAATCACCGGCTGGTCGGCATCCGTGCCATGGAGCAGCTGTCGCTTCTGGTGCGCACGTTCCAACGCGGTGCGCCCGAGAACCCCTCGGCCACTTGCGTGCCGGGCTACTGGCGCGACGGGGCGACGGTGCCTCCGAAGCTGATCTGATCTGTCCTCCTAGCTCGCGAGCTACTCGGGCGGAAGCCCCGGGTACCGAGGCTCGAGGGCACGGAGCCGGGCGAAGGCGTTGCGGGCCTGAGCGGCATCGCCGCGAGCCTTGTGCGCCTGGGCGATCGCAAACAGCGTATCCGGATCGTCGGGGATCGTGGCGGCTGCCTGCTCCAGCAGCGGCAGTCCTTGGGCGGCCTGTCCGGTGGCGACGAAGGCCATGCCGGCGTTGCGCCGCAGCACCCAGTCGTCGGGGCGCGCAGCGATGGCGTTCTCGTAGCTTCGGGCGAGATCGATACTCATCTCGGGGCGGCCAAGGATCAGGGCGGCGGTCTGGTCCATCAGCCGGTAACGTATGAGGCGGGCTTCGTTGTTCCGCTGGCCCGCGAATGGCGGCCTCGAGAAACGTGCGAGGAGTTCGCGGACGATCATCCCCTGTTCGTAGGGGGTGTAGGCGAGGCGCTCGCGGACGAGCGGGAGGCCTGCCCATGTGGGGGCAGGGGCGTCGGGGCGGACGATGCCGCGGCGGCGCAGGTCGGACTCGATGGCCTCGCAGAGATCGTAGGCGACGCGATAGGCGCCTCGGATATTGAAATGAACGTGCTCGTAGAGATGCTCGTCCCCGGTGACTTCCTGGGGGGAACAGGCGTCGGTCTTGGCGGCGAGATCGACCACTTGGAGCCCCTCGCGTGTCGAGGCGCCGAAGGAGCGTATCACGGCGTTGAGCTGCGAGTCGGTGCGGAATCGCAGGATGTCGAGGTCGAGTGCGCGCTGGAGATTGGCTTGGCCGTGCTCCATGTCGCCGGACTCGAGTTGGGCGTGTCCGAGGAGGTAGATGGTCTCGGCATGCTGGTCGTCGACCGCGGCGGCGGCGGCAAAGTGTTCCGCGGCGGCGCGATGTTCGCCGGCGCTATGCGCGGCGAGGCCGGCGTCGAAGGCGGCCTGCCAGCGGGCAAGTGCGGCGGCGTCCAGACCCGGTTTGTGGCGCGAGAGGAAGGGGGCGAACTCGCGGCGGTTTGTGGCGACGGAGCAGAGGAGGACTGTCGCGCCGGCAGCGCGGCCGGAGTCGGCGATGGCGGCGAGGTTCTCGCGGAAGAGCTCGTGGGTGGTGCCGAGTCGCGGGTCGTCGTTGGCGATGCCGTGCTGGAGAAACATGCCCATGCCGCCCCAGTCGGCGGGGCTGCCTTGGTTGCGGCCGAAGCGCCGGGCGGTGGCGGCGAGGAGCTGCCCGGTGCGCGAGCGCTTGAGGAGCACGGCGGCGCGCACCGCGGCGGGGGAACCGAGGAACGGGGAGAAGACGGTGCCGGGCCCGAAGGGGCCGATGACCTCGTTGTTGCCCTCGTAGACGATGAAGAGGTCGGGCTCGAGCTCGGCGCAGTCGGCCGCGATGCCGCGCACAACGGTGGAGTTGATCGCGGTGATGCCGGCGTTGACGATTTCGAACCGGACTTGTGGATGCGCCTCGTGAAGGAGGACCTCGAGCACGCGCGCGATGGAGAACGACGCCTCGGGGTCGCCCATCGCCGCGGAGCTGCCGAGCACGAAGATGCGGCATGTGCCCGGAGCCTTGAGGGCGGGGATGCGGAAGGGCTGGGGGCGACGGATGATCTCGGGGGCGAAGTAGGGAGCGGTCACCCAGCGGTTCTCGCGAATCCATGCGGTGCCGTCGGCGGCGCGCTCGGTGTGGTAGAACTTTGGCGAGTGGCCGTACCCGAACAGGCGGAGGCCGATCTCGAGTCCGCCAAGCAGGGCCGCCAGTAGGCCGAGCGCGATGGCGCAGCCGAGCAGGAGCTTTAGCGGCCAGGCGACGGTGCGGCGCGGGGTGGAGTTGGAGTCCGGTGCGGGCATGAGTGCGGCAGCAAGCGCCTAGAAGAGCGTGTAGATGAAGGGGGAGATCGTGGACACCCCGACGATCAGAACGCCGACGACAAGCAGGAGCAGCACCAGCGGGACGATCCACCAGATCTTGTTTTTGCGGGCGAAGCCGAAGAGATCGGCGAGGAGTCTTCCGAGATGGCGGAGAAGGCGCATGGAATTCGGATTTCGGAATGCGGAATGGGGGATGGCGGTGCGCGAAGGCTGAACGACTTTGTCGTCCAGCTACGGGCGGGAGGGGATCAGTCCGGGGCGAAGGCGCGTGGTGCGTTCGCGGCGGGGAGTAGCGACGGAGGCACGGTGGATCTCTCGATGAAGTACGGCCCGAGAGCGAGCGCGTCCATGCCGGTGTGGAGGAATCCCTCGATGGCTTCGCGAGGGTGACAGACCGGCGGCTCGCCGCGGACGTTGAAGGAGGTGTTGATCATCACCGGGCAGCCGGTGAGCGCATCGAACTCGCGCAGGACGGCGTGAAGGAACGGGTTTGTCGCGGCATCTACAGTTTGGACACGCGCCGAGCCGTCGACATGGGTGACGGCGGGGATTGCGGAGCGGCTTTCGCGGAGGCGCTCGGCCATCGGCGCGGACGGCTCGGAACTGCGAGCACCGCGGACGGGGGCGGTGAGCAGCATATAGGGGGAAGGAGCGGCGAGATCGAAGAACTCGGCGGTGCGCTCGGCGAGGACGATGGGCGCGAAGGGGCGGAAGGACTCGCGAAATTTGATCTTCAGGTTGAGCACGCTCTGCATGCGTGGGGAGCGGGCGTCGCCGAGGATGGAGCGGGCGCCGAGCGCGCGCGGGCCGAACTCGGCGCGGCCCTGCAGCACGCCGACGACGGCGCCGGCGGCGACGCGTTCGGCGATGCGGCGGGCGGTGGCGGCCGAGTCGGGCAGGCGTTCGGCGGCGAGCCCGCGTTCGGCGAGCGCGGCGGCGATTTCGGAGTCGGCGTACTCGGGGCCTAGGAAGGCGCCGCGCATCGCATCGTGAGTGCCGTCTGTCGTGCGGACGGCGCCGGGCTGGGCGTAATGAAATGACAATGCCGCGCCAAGCGCGCCACCGGCATCGCCGGCAGCCGGTTGCACCCATATCCGCTTGAACGGCCCCTCGCGGAGCAGGCGGCCGTTGGCGACGCAGTTGAGCGCGACGCCTCCGGCAAGACAGAGGTCTTCTGCTCCGGTGATGCTGTGGAGGTGGCGGGCGATGCGCAGGACGATCTCCTCGGTGACCGACTGGATCGAGCGGGCGAGGTCGCAATGGCGCTGGGTGACTTCGTCGGCGGGGCGGCGGGCTGGGCCACCGAAGAGGGCGTCGAAGCGGGCGCTGGTCATGCGCTCGCCGTGCAGGTAGCCGAAGTGCTCGAGGCGGAGGCGGAACGACCCGTCTTCGCGCAGATCGAGAAGGTTCTCCAGGATGAGGTCGCGGTAACGCGGCTCGCCGTAGGGGGCGAGCCCCATGAGCTTGTATTCGCCGGAGTTGACGCGGAAGCCGCAGTAGTGGGTGAAGGCGGAGTAGAGCAGGCCTAGCGAGTGGGGGAACCGGAGCTCGTGGAGAAAATCGAGCTTGGCGCCGTTGCCCTGAGCCAGGGTGGCTGTCGACCATTCACCGACGCCGTCGAGCGTAAGTATTGCCGCGTGAGGGAACGGCGATGGGAAGAAAGCGCTGGCGGCGTGCGCCTCGTGGTGGGAGGCGAAGCGGATCTTGCCGTCCATGTTGTGACCGAGAGCACGCAGGGCGTCCTCTATTTCGAGCGAGATCCAGAGTTTGCGGCGTGCCCAGTCGGGGATGGCGGCGGCGAAGGCGCGGAAGCCGCCTGGGGCTGCGGCGAAGGCGGTGCGCAGGATGCGCTCGAACTTCTGGAGCGGTTTCTCGTAGTAGACGACGGCATTGAGCGGGCCTGCGCATCGGGAAAGGCAGTAGGCGATGGCCTGGCGGGGAAGTGCGGCGTCGTGCTTGATGCGTGTGAATCGTTCCTCCTGCGCGGCGGCGACGATCCGGCCGTCCTCAACGAGGACGGCGGCCGAATCGTGGTAGTGGGCGCTGATGCCGAGGAGGCGCATCGGGCGAATTCGGATTACGGATTGCGGAATGGACGGAGCTACCGGTGAGGTGCGGCTCAGTACTGTTGATTGAACCGATTGGGATCACCGGCTGGCGAGAGCGGCTCCCAGTAGGTTGCCCGGGCGGGCTCGGGGCGGCGACGAATCGGGTCGCGGCGCAGGACAAGCAGGAACAGACGGCCCGGGATGAAGACCAGGAGGAACACGAGGCCGAGGACGAGCCAGGCGAATGCTGTGGCTATCAGGCGGCCGAGGCGTTCCAGCACGGACTGGATGGGGGCGAATGTGCGTGGCGCGAAAAGCGCGAGTCCGAGCAGCGCGGTCGCGAGCAGGAACACCCCGAGAGTCAGGGGCGAGCGCCACCGCCAATAGCCGGACGCGGCGAGCGCGCAGGCGAGCAGGGGGGGGATGCAGGTGCGGAGGCGGGGCATGGCGCGGGGGTGAGGACAGCGGGAGAGCAGAGAGCGCCGGCTGCGCGCCGGCCACAAAAAAGAGAGGAGGGCGCCGCAGGGCGCCCTCCTTGGAACCTAAACCACAGAACTTAACCCGATCAGAACTCGATGGTGTATCCGAGATTCCAGATGATCTTGGTGGGAACCTCGTAGCGGTGCGTCGCGACGGACTCGCCGCTCTCCTTGTACCAGCCGACGTACTCCGGAACCTTGGTGAGGTTCTTGACGTTGAGCTGGATGCGATGGTCGTAACCCCAGGCCTTGAACTTGTAGGCCGCGAAGGTCTCCAGGTAGAAGTTGCTGGGGTTGTAGCGTTCGACCGAATTCACGGTGCCTTGGAACGCCTTGGTGGCGTACTGCAGGCCCATGCCGATGGAGAAGCCGTCAACAGGACCCTCGGTGAAGGAGTACTTGGTGAGCAGCGCGATCTGGTCCTTCACGTGGCCGGTTTGGCGGCTGTCGATGTTGTTGTGCGCGTAGCTGAGCATGGCTTGCCAGTTCGCTGTGGGCTGGAACACGATGTCGGCCTCGATGCCCTTCGACTTGTTGGTGCTCGAGTTGCTGACGAGGTCGCCGCGATTGTTGTTGCGATCCTTGAGGCTGGCATAGGCAGCGTCCTTCTCGGCCTGAGTGGCGCTGGCCCAAGCGACATAGCCGGAGCTACTGAGGGACGGAACGGAGTCATTGGCCCAGCTGTACTTGCTCTCGAGTCCATCGGAACCGGCGCGACCCGCGGCGACGTTGGCGAGCCAAGCGGCCTTGTCGCGGTTGACGGCGTTCTCGTCACGGACGGAGCCGCCGCTCTGCTTGATCTGGTAGACGCTGACGGTGCCGCTGATCTTGCCGCCGAGCAGCTCGACCTTGACGCCACCTTCGTAGCTCTTGCCAGTGACCGGAGCCAGCTGCTCGTCGAAGTCGTTCTTGTCCGTGGTCGGGAAGAACGAGGCCGAGTGCGCGGCGAAGAGTGAGACGTCCTTGGTCACGTCGAACATCGCGCCGATCATGGGCGAGTTCTTGGACTGTTTGGTCACCTTCGCCGGGCTGCTGTACTGGGTGTTCTTGATGTTGGTGCGGTTGATGGCGGCGTTGATTTTCAGCCGATCGTTGAGCGCCTTCATCTGCCAGCTGGCGAAGTAGTAGTCGTTCGTGTTGTTCTCGTTCGGGCTACCGACACCCAAGACATAGTCGCTCGGGGGAAGAACCGAAAGCGGGCTTGTATTGATGCCCGTTGAGATCGCGTAGTCGTAGTAGTTGTCCGAAACACCGACAAACGGCAGGTCAGTGCCGTCCGCAGCCTTGCGGCGCACGCCCTTGTCGGAGTGGAACTTCTCGGACCAGGCGTTGGCACCGACGGTGAACGTGTGGTTGAGCGGGCCGGTCTCGAGCTTGTACACGGCGGTGGCGCCGTAAGCGTTGACGCTGTTGCTCCAATCGC
>Ga0209098_1001594_pt1 | contig 21391 bp, 10 predicted proteins | sample AD_JPNHW1_MetaG_FD_184429 | JGI IMG/M metagenome (GOLD analysis project Ga0209098, IMG submission 184429) | Active sludge microbial communities of municipal wastewater-treating anaerobic digesters from Japan - AD_JPNHW1_MetaG (SPAdes) (version 2) | ecosystem: Engineered > Bioreactor > Anaerobic...
CGCTGATCATCACGGGCACACGGGTGCCGAGCTCGTCGAAGAGCGACTCGGCGGCGAAGAGGGCGGCCTTGGCGTTGAGGGTGTCGAAGATGGTCTCGACGAGCAGCGCGTCGACGCCGGCGGCGAGGAGGGCGCGGATCTGCTCGGTGTAGGCGGCGACGACTTGGGCCCAGGTGACGGCGCGGTAGTCGGGGCGGTTGACGTCGGGGGAGAGCGAGAGCGTGCGGTTGAGCGGGCCGACGGCGCCGGCGACGAAGCAGCGGCGACCCGGCGTGGCGGCCTCGGCGGCGCGTGCGGCGGCGCGGGCGCAGGCGACGGCGGCGGTGTTGATCTCGGCGGCGAGGTGCTCGGTCTTGTAGTCGGCCTGGGAGATGGCGGTGGCGTTGAAGGTGTTGGTCTCGACGATGTCGGCGCCGGCTGCGAAGTAGCGTGCGTGGATCTCGGTGACGACGTCGGGCCGGGTGAGGGCGAGCAGGTCGTTGTTGCCCTTGAGATCGTGCGGGTGGGCGGCGAAGCGCGTGCCGCGGAAGTCGGCTTCGGTGAGCTTGTAGCCCTGGATCATCGAGCCCATGGCGCCATCGAGGACGGCGATGCGTTGCGCGAAGAGCGACGCGAGGGCGGCGGCGGAGTCGGTGGCGTGGGCTGGAGCTGCGGCGGACATGGTGGAGGGGACCATGAGGTGGTGGATTCGTCCGTCAAAGCAAAACATATCAACGGAAGCGGATGCGATGATTCAAACATCGCATCCCGCTCCGCGCGCGGCCGCCGCTCCTACTCGGCCCGGAGCGTAAACGAGGTGGGCGAATCGGCCGCGGAGCTGTTGCCGACGAAGACCTGGAACTCGCCCGGTTCGGTTTCCCATGTGCCGAGGGCGGTCGTGAAGGCGAGGTCGGCGGCGGTGAGCGTGAAGGCGACTTCGCGGCTCTCGCCGGGTTGCAGCTCGATCTTGGCGAAGCCCTTGAGCTCCTTCACCGGGCGCGTGAGGCTGCCGACGACGTCGCGCACGTACAGCTGGACGACTTCCGCCCCGGCGCGGGCGCCGGTGTTGGTGAGTGTGGCGGTGATGCGCAACGTGTCGCGCGGGCCGATGGCGGTGGCGCTCAGGCGGGGCGCGGAGAGTGCGAACGTGGTGTAGCTCAGACCGAAGCCGAAGGGATAGAGCGGGGTGTTCGGCGTATCGGTATAGTGGGACCAGAAGACCCTGCCGTCGCTACCGGTCGGTCGGCCGGTGTTCTTGTGCGCGTAGTAGATCGGGCATTGGCCGACGGCGCGGGGGAAGCTCACCGGAAGTTTCCCCGACGGGTTGCGCTTGCCGAAGAGCACATCGGCGATGGCGTGCCCGGCCTGCGAACCGAGATGCCACGTCTCCAGAATGACGGGAGCCCGCTCCGCGACGGGACCGAGCACGAGGGGGCGGCCACCCATGAGCACCACGACGACGCGGGGATTGGCGGCGGCGACCGCGGCGAAGAGCTCCTGCTGCAGGCCCTTCAGTCCGATGTCGGTCTGGCTGCGACCCTCGCCGGTCTGCCAGGCGTCCTCACCGAGGGCGAGCACCACGACATCCGCCCGGCGGGCGGCGGCGACGGCGGCGCGGAATCCGGAGCGATCGGTTGTGTTGAACTGCGAATCCTTCGCCGCGAAGCGATCTCCGATCGTGACGGCTGCGCCCTCGGCGTAGTCGACAACTGTGCGCGGACCGACGGCGGCGCGGATGCCCTCGAGGAGCGAGATGGCCGAGTCGCGCCGGCCCTCGCCGCGCCAGTTGCCCAGCGGCGAGTCCTTGTCGGCGGCGAGCGCGCCGATCACGGCGATGCGCCGGACCTGCGGGTCGAGCGGCAGGAGCGCGCCGGAGTTCTTCAGGAGGACGATGGATTCGCTGGCGATCTCCCGGGCGGCGGCGAGATGCTCCGGCGCCTCGAGCAGGCGGCGTTCGCGTGCGGGATCGCAGCGGCGGTAGGGATCGTCGAAAAGGCCGAGGGCGAACTTCACCCGCAGGACGCGGCGTACGGCTTCGTCCAGCACAGCGGGCGGCACGGTGCCGTCGGTCACGAGACCGGCGAGATGGCGGTCGTAGGCGGACGACTCCATGTCCATGTCGTTGCCCGAGAGGATCGAGAGCTGGGCGGCGTGGCGCAGATCGGCGGCGAACCCGTGCGGGAGTGTCTCGCGGATGGCGCCCCAGTCGGAGACGACGAAGCCGGGGAACCGCCACTCGCCCTTGAGGATCTCGCGTTGAAGTTGGGTGCTGGCGACGGAGGGCAGGCCGGCGATCTCGTTGAACGAGGTCATCACGGTCGCGGCGCCGGCCTCGATGGCGGCGCGGAAGGGCGGCAACACGACGTCGTGCAGCGTGGCTTGGGAGAGATCGACGGTGTTGTAGTCGCGGCCGGCCTCGGCGAAGCCGTAGGCAGCGAAATGCTTAACGCAGGCCGCTACAGAGTCGGCCGCGCGGAGATCGGTGCCCTGGAAACCCCGCACGCGCGCCGCGGCGAAGGCCGCGCCGAGGAATGGATCCTCTCCCGCGCCTTCCATGATGCGGCCCCAGCGGGCATCGCGGCAGATGTCGACCATCGGGGCGAAGGTCCAGTCGATGCCTGTCGCGGCCGCCTCCGTGGCGGCGATACGTGCTGAGCGCTCCGCTGCGGCGGGATTCCAGCTCGCCGCTTCGCCGAGCGGCAATGGGAAGATGGTGCGGTAGCCGTGCACGACATCGTAGCCGAAGAGCAGCGGGATGTGCAGCCGGCTGCCGTCGACGGCGAGTTGCTGGAGGCGCCGGACCGCATCGACGCCGCGCACGTTCAGCAACGAGCCGACCCGGCCGTTGCGGATCTTCTCGAAGAGGGCGGCTTCGTTGGACGCCTCCAGCACCGGGCCGGTGGGATCGAAGAAGCTGCTGAGCTGGTGGAGCTGCCCGACCTTTTCCGCGAGGGTCATCTGCGCGAGGAGCGCGTCGATGCGCTCCTCCGTGGCGGGATCGACCAGTGGGGCCGGCGCCGCCGCGATGGAGGAGGCGAGAACAAGAAAGAGGGGAAGGATGCGGAATGCGGTTCGGCGCATGATGGAGCGGGGAATGTGGAGTCGATGGTGCGTTACGCTGACCGGAGCTTTCGCAACGAACAGCCCGAGGGCAACCATCGCGCGATGTTCTCGGGCAGGAGGGCCGTCGTGATCTTGCCTTTGGCGCCGGTGGCGGTTCGCTAGTTCGTTTTTCCCTATGCGACGCTTCCTATTTGTTTTCGCGACTACAGCCGGACTGATCCTCCCGTTCGAGACCTCGACCTTCGGCGCGCCGATCGGTTCAGGCGAGGCGGAGGCGGCCGCCGCGGTTGCTTCGAAGGCCGTGGCTCCGACCGCCGAGGAGCGGGATGCGTTGCGGGCGCTGGCGCTCAGGGCGGAGAGCGAGCTGCGCGGCAACATCCTGCCGTTCTGGCTCAAGCATGTGCGCGACACCAAGCGCGGCGGCTTCTATGGCGAGGTCGAGAACGACCTGAAAGTGCGCGAGAACGCGCCGCGCGGGGCGTTGCTGACGGCGCGCATCCTGTGGGTCTTCTCGGCGGTGCAACGGCAGTACAAGGATCCTCAGTATGCCACGATGGCCCGCTGGGCGTTCAAGGACCTCCAGCAGCGCTTCTGGGACGAGGAGAATGGCGGCGTGTTCTGGACGGTGAAGGCGAACGGGAAGCCGCTCGACACGCGCAAGCAGATCTATGCGCAGGCCTTCGCGATCTACGCCTGCTCGGAGTACTACCGCGCGAGCAGCGACCGAGCCGCGTTGGATCGGGCGATCGAGCTGTTCCGCCTCGTGGAGCAGCATGCCTACGACGCCGAGCAGGGCGGCTACTTCGAGGCTTTTAACGAGGATTGGAAACCGCTGCCGGTGGATACGTCCAGCGTGATGGGCGTGGAGGAGCCGAAGTCGCAGAACACGATGCTCCACATCATGGAGGCGTACACGAACCTCTACCGCGTCTGGCCCGACGAGCAGCTGCGGCGTCGCCTGGCCGAGCTGGTCGATCGCATGGTCACCCGCGTGCTTGATTCGCGGACGATGCACCTGCACCTGACACTTGCCACGGACTGGGCGCCGCGCTCGCGGGAATTCTCCTACGGACACGACATCGAGTTCAGCTGGCTGCTGCGCGAGGCGACCGAGGCGCTCGGCGACCCGGCGATGGTGCGGCGGCTGGCCCCAGTCTCGGTCTCGATGGCGCGCGTGGCACAGGCGGAGGGCCTGGATCGCGACGGCGGCATGTTCAATCTCGGCGCCCCTGAAGGCCTCAAGGACGAAACCAAGGATTGGTGGCCCCAGGCGGAATCGGCGGTCGGCTTTCTGAACGCCTACCAGATGACGGGCGATGCCTCATACCTTCAGACCGCGCGGCGTTCGTGGGACTTCATCGAGCGGCGGATCGTCGATCCTGAGAACGGCGAGTGGTTCTGGGGGCGCGATGCCAAGGGGCGGGTGAAGGGGAAGATGCCGAAGGCCGGCCTCTGGAAGTGCCCCTACCACAGCAGCCGGGCGTGCCTCGAGACGATCGCGCGGGTTCGCGCGCTGCTTGGCGAAGAGCCTGCCGCGAAATAAGCGGAGCCGGACGGCTCCTGTCCCCTTTGCGCGTGCCGGAGATTCCGGCACGCGCTTTCTGTGTCCGTAGCCGCGATCAGGAGCGCCCCGGGTCGAGCTTGGCGACGAGCGACGGGAAGGCGGTGCGCACGGGCGAGTCGACCAGGTATTGGCGGGCCTCGGTGCGTTTGCCGCGGGCGAGCAGGCTGGCGTAGACGTGGAGCTCGAACTGGAGGTTGAGCCGGGCGTGCGCGTCGTGCAGACCGAAGGAGTCGAGCAGGAACAGGAGGGCCTCGATGGTGGAGAACTGGTTCTCGCCCTGCTGGGTGCGCAGGAGAAAGCGGCTTGAGCCGGACATCGGCAGCCGAACCATGCGGCCCCAGCCGGTGACCGAGCGCAGGAGATCGGAGGCCTGTTTCCAGCTGCCGTCGATGAGCAGCACCTGCGTCCCCTCGGGCGTGGCGCCGGTCGGCGGCAGATCCCCATGCGGGTGCAGTATCCACAACTCGCGCCCCGGGCGGACGACGGTGCCGCGGTCGAGCGGGCGGCCACCCCCGGCGACGAAGCAGCCGGAGGCGGGCACGAGGCGCTGGATCAGCTTGCCGGTGCTGCTCGGGCGATGCAGCTCGCAGTAGTGCATGAGCACATCGATGCCGAGCGGGCAGGCGACCGGCTGGTGCGCCTCGCAGATGCACCAACGCGGCGGCAGCCGGCAGGCGGGACAGCGCGGGCTGGGATGGGCGGTGACGCAACGAGGCATGCCCAAATGGCGTCGCGCCACCGCGCGGCGGTCAACGGCGGATTGCGGCCCGGGGCGGGCGAGCGGCACGGGGCGCGACGCCGTGCGTGCGCAGGCCGGAGGCCCACCGCGGCGCCCGGTTTGAGACTGGTGTTTTGGACGCATTCGAATGACCTCGGACCCCATGCTTCCCCTCCGCCTGTCGCTGTTGCTCACGTTGCCCCTCCTGCCGTGCCTGCGCGCCGAGACGGCCGCTCCGGCCGCCGCACCGGAACCGAAGGACGATCCCGCTTACACCTGGGATCTCACGCCGCTCTACGCCGACGACGCCGCGTTCGAAGCCGCGAAGGCGAAGCTGGCGGCCGATCTGCCGAGGCTGGCGCAGTATCGCGGGCGGCTCGGCGAGAGCGCTGCCACGCTGCGCGAGGCCATGGAGCTGCTCACCGAGCTGAAGGATCGCTTCTACCGGCTGGCGATCTACGCGATGCTGGCCTCGGACGTTGACACCCGCGACGCCGCCGCGCTCGAGCGCAACCAGGGAATGGACATGCTCGGGACGGAGTTCTCCAGCGCCTCCAGCTTCGTCGATCCCGAGCTGCTCGCGGTGGGCGAGGCGAAGCTGCGGGCGTTCATCGACGCAGAGCCCGGGCTGGCCGACTACCGGTTCCCGATCCTCGACACGCTGCGCCGCGCGCCGCACACGCTCGGCGCCGAGGCCGAGGAGGTCCTTTCCTCGGTCGGACTGATCGCCGACGGGCCCAGCTCGGTGCACTCCATCCTTTCCAACGCCGACATCCCCTGGCCGACGATCAAGCTCTCCGACGGCACGGAGGTGCGGCTCGACCAGTCCGGATTCTCCCGTGCCCGTGTGAGCTCCGAGCGCGCCGACCGGCAGGCGGTGTTCGAGGCGTTCTGGCCGAAGGTGAAGGAGTACGAGCGGACCTTCGGCGTGGCGCTGTTCACTCAGGTGAAGACGGACTGGTTCAACGCTCGTGTGCGCAAGTATCCGAGTTCCCTTGCCGCAGCGCTGGCGGGCAACGACATCCCCGAGGCGGTCTTCCGCACGATGGTGGCCGAGGCCAACGCGAACCTCCCGACGCTCCACCGCTATTTCAAGCTGCGCGGCCGCATGCTCGGGATCGCCGACATGCGCTACTGGGACCTGTACCCGCCGGTTGTGAAGCTCGACAAGCACTTCACCTTCGAGGAGGCGAAGGGCCATGTGCTCGAGGCGGTGAATCCCCTCGGCGGGGAGTACCGGTCCGCGCTCGCCGGCTGCCTGAACGGCCGCACCACGCACGTCTATCCCCGGCAGGGGAAGCGATCCGGCGCCTACCAGATCGGCGACGTGCGCGACGTGCCGCCCTACGTCCTGCTCAACTTCAGCGACGACTACGACGGGGTCTCCACCACGGCCCACGAGTGGGGCCACGGGATGCACTCCTACATGGCCAACCGAAGCCAGCCGGCGCCGCTGGCCGAATACAGCACGTTCATCGCGGAGATCGCCTCGACGTGCAACGAGGCGCTGCTGGTCGAGCACATGGTCGCCACGGCGACCAGCGACGACGAGCGGCTCTACTACCTCGGGAGCGCGCTGGAGGAGCTGCGGGCGGCGTTCTTCCACCAGGCGATGTTCTCGGAGTTCGAGCTGCGCATCCACGAGGAGGTCGAGAAGGGCAACGCGCTCTCGGGCGAGGCTTTCACCCGGATCTACGCCGAGCTGCTGCGCCGTTACCACGGCGAGGCGCAGGGCGTGGTCCGGATCGACGATTCCGTGATAGTGGGCTGGGCGATGGTGCCGCACTTCTACCGCGATTTCTACGTCTACCAGTACGCGACATCGATCGCGGCGGCGCAGGCGTTCGCCGAGCGGATACAGTCCGGGGCGCCCGGAGCCGTCGATACGTACCTGGGGCTGCTGAAGGCCGGCGGCAGCGCCCATCCCTACGAGTTGGTGAAGCGCGCGGGGGTGGATCTGGCGACGCCGGAGCCGTACCGCGCGCTGGTGCGGCACATGGATGCGATCATGGACCGCATGGAGGCGATACTGGACAACCGCGGCAAGTGACCCGCGTGCGACAGGGGGCGCCCCGGACAGGGGCGTTTCCCCCTGGGGCGAGTGGAAAGAATTTCTCGCGGCGCCACTGGCGCGGACGATGGACAGGGCGTATCTTTCCGCCGGTCCCACAGGAGGTGCATATGACTCACGGCACGATCCAGAAGATGTTCCTCGAAGCAGCGGCGGGCACGGCCGGTCAGGTGTTCGGGGAACCGACGCAACGAGTCGCCCCACGGGGCGGTGCCGCGACGATGGAGCAGAATGTGCACAAGAGGTTAGGAGTCGGGACAGGGGACCGAGTCGGTGAAGGCCGTGCCCGCCCGAGGAGCTTTGTCTCCTCGCACAGCACTCGTTTTCTGCCCGCTGTTGCCAACCGCCGAGGATTCGGACGGAGGCGGCAGTCTGCCGGACGGTAGTCGTGCCAGGGTTGCAGGGGCGACCATGCGGGGTCCAATCATGATGCCGTCCGGTAGGGCAAGGGCGGAGGATTCGTGGTGCTGAGGCGCGATGCGGTGGTGAGGACGCGGTTGTCCAGCTTTCGCGCAACTGGGGCCGCTGCATGAGGCGGCGTTGCTGCGAGGTCTCACTTGAAGTGGCGCGGCGGCGTTCCGATGCGGCCTGCGAAGACGCTAGGGAACGCCCTTGCCGCCAACAGTTTCTCCCGACGCTCCGTGTTCGCGTGGTCCGAGAACACAACGCCGCCCTCCGGCGGGGCGGGAGGGCGGCGGCGGGCGGGTGCTGAGGGGACGATCAGACCGGCGCGGTCTCCAGTGCGGCGGGCATCTCGATGGCATCGAGCATGTTTTCGAGTTCGCCGAACGCTTCCGTCTCCATGGCCAGGACATGCGCGAGGGTATCCATCTCGCGTGTGCGGACGATCGCTATCCATTGGTCAACATTCCTGCCGGTCCACGGGCCGAGGAACGCCTGTTTCTCGGTGAGGATGTGGCGGAGCGTGCGGGCCTCTTCGGCGAAGAGATCGGCTGCGAGGTGGAGGTGGCGATGCGGGCTGCCGGTGAGGAACTCGGCGTTGCGGCGGAGGAAACGTTCGGCCGCAGCGCGGGCATCGGCGAGCGAATCGAAGTTCCACCAGTTCACGAAGAACAGGAGCTTGCGCACCTCTGGATCGAGCTGTTCGGCGCGATGGAGGTCCTCATGCCATTTGTGGAGCGCCGCGCGTCCGAACCAGAACCGGCCGGTGGCGGTGGCGACATGGCTGCGGTGCCAGTTCTCGACGGCGCGCTCGAGTGCCGCGAGGAGCGCGTCGCGCGGGCTGAGTGCGGCATGCTGGCGGCCGAGTAAGCAGAGGAACGGCCCGAGCTTGTCGATGGGCAGCCGCTGCGCGGGTTCGTCGGTCATGTAGTCGCGCATCAGCAACGTGCGGCCTTCATCCTCGAAGCCGAAGAGGGTGCCGACGTTGAGCTGGGGCTCGTAGGCGAGCAGCGGCCTGCCGGCGCGGATCTCGGCTGCGATGGTCTGGATGAACTCGGCGGGGTGGCGGTCGCGCTGATCGAGGCCGATGGCGACATCGAGATCCCAGCCGATGGCCTGCCGGAGCAGGTCGAGCTCCTCGGCGGTCTCGCCGACGGGGCTCGACGGACACCAGCGGCGGCCGGTGGTGCCCTGGAACCAGCGCGTGCGGAAGGCGAGGGCGCTCCAGCCCATGAGGTTCTCGTAGGTGTGTGGGGTTGCGGTGACGGCGAGCGCCGCCTCGAGCGAACCGATGAAGGTGCATTCCTTGCCTCTGCCCCAGGCCAACTGAGGAACGGCCTCGATGTAGAGTTTGCCGGCCTCGTTGATGATGATCGGCAGTTTCATGATGGGACTCCGTTGAAGGTTGGAGTGTCGGCGGCGTGTGTGTCGGCCGTTTGGCGACCGGCTGCGCCGCGTGTGTGTTGGGGTAGTTTACGCTCCGGTGGACGGTGAGTCAAAAACGGTGCCGGCGGGCATGCTGTCGCAATGCGGGAGCCGCGGGCGGCGGGGCGGTGCGACATGGGACGGCCGGAGTCGTTGCTCAGCCTACCCTGCAATCCACGGCCGAAATAGCGCTGTCGGATTGCGCATCGTTGGTGCGCGTGGGGACGGCGTCTTGCGGCGTCTGCTCGCGACGGTCGATTCGCTGGCCTGCGCCATCCAACGGGCGTCGCAAGCCGACGCTCCTACGCGGCAGCTGCCGCAGCGCGTAGAGGAGCGCCAGACTTGTTCTCGGCAATCCGACGCGTGGTGGTGCTTGGCTCAGGAGGCGTCCGGCTTGGCGAGGTACCTCTCGACGATGCCGTTGACGGACTCGGGGGTGAGGGGCTTGGAGATGTAGTCGTCCATGCCGGCGCCGATGCAGATCTCGCGGTCGCCGGTGAGGGCGTTGGCGGTCATGGCGACGATGCGCAGATTCGGGGAGATTGCGGGATCGCCTTCCTTCTGGGCCTTGCGGATGCGGCGTGTGGCCTCGAGTCCGTCGAGGACGGGCATCTGCACATCCATGAGGATGAGGTCGTAGGGCTGGCGGTGGAGGGCGTCGATGGCATCCTGACCGTTGACGACAAGGGTGGCGGCGCGGCCGATGCTTTGGAGGTAGCGCATGGCGACCTTCTGGTTAACGGCGTTGTCCTCGGCCACGAGGATGCGTGGCGCTGTGGCGGGCTTGGGGGCTGCAGCGGTGGCGGTTGCCAGGGGGCGTTTCGGCGCATCGGGTGCGGACGGTGGTGGCGTTGCGGAAACGTCGGGCGCGGGGGGCGGCTCGGGCTGTTTGCGGCTGAGTGAGGCGAGCATGGCGTCCTGCAGGCGCGCTTCGGAGACAGGCTTGAACTCGCAGGCGGCGATACCGTGTTGGCGCAGGATCTTGGCGGAGGGGCGTTCTCCCTGGGGGGTGAGCAGGATGATGGCGGGGTGGGCGAGATCCGGAGCGGTGGAGATCGCCTGGGCGAACATGAGCCCGTCGGTCTGGGGCATCTGCTGGTCGAGGAGGACGAGGTCGTAGGGGTGCGAGTCGGCGATGCCGCGTAGAAGCTCCTGGGTGGCGGCGGTGGCGGAATCGGCGGAGCCGTGGGGGATGTGCCAGGCATCGAGGATGCGGTGGAACACCTTCCGGTTGGTGATGTTGTCGTCGACGATGAGGACGCGGTGCTGCGTGAGCGCCTGGTCGACGATCGGGGCCGGGGCCTCGTCGGAGCGGTCGAGATGGACGGTGAACCAGAACAGGGATCCTTCGCCCGGGGTGCTGACGACGCCGATCTCGCCGCGCATGAGTTCGACGAGGCGGCGGCAGATGGCCAGCCCGAGGCCGGTGCCGCCGTAGCGGCGGGTGGTGGAGCTGTCGGCCTGGGAGAAGCGTTGGAAGAGGCCGGCCTGGCGGTCGGGCGGGATGCCGACGCCTGTATCCTGGACTTCGAACCGGAGGTGGCCGGGTTCGGTGGCGGGGCCGGCGAGGAGGACGCGCAGGACGACATGCCCGCGCTCGGTGAACTTGATGGCGTTGCCGAGGAGGTTGAGGACGATCTGGCGGATGCGGACGGGGTCGCCGTGGTGGCGGCGGGGGGCGGTGGCGGCGAAGTCGAGGACGAGTTCGAGGCCTTTCTTGCGGGCGAGTCCGGACTGGAGGTCGAGGGTGCGTTCGAGCTGCTCGTGGAGATCGAAGTCGACGGATTCGAGGGTGAGGCGTCCGGCCTCGATCTTGGAGAAGTCGAGGACGTCGTTGATGACGGAGAGGAGGGTCTCGCTGCTGAAGAGGAGGGTGTCGACGAGGTCCTTCTGCTCGTGGGAGAGGCCTGTGCCGAGGAGGAGGTGGCCCATGCCGATGACGCCGTTGAGCGGAGTGCGGATCTCGTGGCTCATGTTGGCGAGGAAGACGCTCTTGGCCTTGTCGGCAGTCTCTGCGGCCTCCTTCGCGCTCTGGAGGGCGGCGTTGGCGGTATGGAGCTGGCTGGTGCGCAGGAGGACACGTTGCTCGAGTGCGCTGTTGAGCTCGCGGAAGCGCTCCTCGCTGGCGGCGAGGGCGGCGGACTTCTCGGTTGTCTCCCGGATCTGGATATTCAGCTGGTGGTTGGCGGTGTCGAGCTCGGTGGTGCGTTCGGCGACGAGGCGGGCGAGGCGTGCCCTGTCGCGGCGCTGGATGACGGCGGTGAGCCAGAGGGCGAGGGCGCCGATCCCGAGGAAGGTGAGCGCGTAGGCGGCGAGGGCGATCCGGGTGCGATACCAGGGGGGGCGGATGGTGAAGGCGACGGCGGCCTCGTCTCCGATGCGCACTCCGGAGAGCGGGCGGACGCGGAAGACGTAGCGACCTTCCTTCAGGCGGTTGAAGGAGGCGGAGCCGACGGTGCCGCTGGGTGTCCAGTCCCCTCCGGCCTGGCCGGCCCCCTCGAGGCGGAACTCGAAGGTGACGGGTGTTGTGAAGGGGTTGGCGGGACAGGCGAAGTGGATGGTGATCGAGTCGCCCGCGAAGGGGATGTCCTCGATGACCGGGCCCGGGGAGCGGATGTAGCGGTTGATGCCGGAGAGCTGGACGGAGGTGATCAGCCCGGCGAGTTTCTGGACTCTTGGCGAGGGCGCGCGGGGATCGTAACGGAGGAAGCGGCCCTGATCGAGCATCCAGATGGTGCCGTTGTCCTCGGTGGTGAAATCGTAGGGGCCGAATCCGGACAGGATGGTGCGCAGACGGTCGTTCTGGGGGCGCGACGGGTCGAGTTGGTGGAGGGTGCCGGCGGTGGTGAACCAGATCCGGCCGAGTGGATCGCGGATGGGGCGACCGACGCTGTTGCGCAACTCCGGATAGAGGTGGAGAAAGTCGGTGTCTTCGGTGAACCGGCCGGTGGGCTCGTCGAAGCGAAGGATGTGGGTGGGCAGGTTGATGCGGACGATGCCGTCGATGGCGAAGCTCTGGACCCAGCCGTCCGATAGCCCGTTCTCGGCTGTGAAGATGGATACGCTTGGGCTGTTGTCGGGCCCGAAATGGACTCGGGCCGCGCGGCTGGTGCCGAGTTCGAGCCAGAGGTCGCCGGCGGAATCGGCGGTTTGTCCATAGACATCGCCCAGCCCGGGGACGGGGATGCGCTGGAGGGAGATGCCGGTGTCGGTTGGTTCGATCCAACCGATCTCGTCGCGGGCGGTGTAGAACCAGCCTTGGGAGGTGTGCGGACGTATGCCGATGCGGGCGTTGGCGACGCCGGTGGCGACGGTGCGCCAGCCTGCCGGTGTGTGTTCGTAGATCCCCTCCTTGTCGGAATAGAAGAGGCGGTTGCCGAGGCTGCCTATGTGGTAGGGGACGCGGCCCGGGGGCGTTGTGTCCTCGAAGCGGACGAGCCGATGGTCGTCGTCGTAGATGCCGGCGAGAATGCGGTTGTCGCTGCAGATGAGGAGTCTGCCGTCGTGGCGAACGACGTGGGCATAGCGCAGCCCGGTGGGGATGAGGGGGGTGAAGTTGGAAAAGGGCGAGGGGTACTCCATGCGGGCCAATCCTTCGTTGAGCAGTGCCCAGAGAACGCCGTCGGGGGAGTAGTAGAGTTGCCGGACGCGGGAGAGCCGGTGATCGAGGGAACGGTCAAGGGTTTGGATGATCCGACCTTCGTGGTTGAAGATGACGATGCCGACGGTGTTGACCGCAGCGGCAAAGAGGCCCTGCCCGAGGTTGCACAGGCCGTTGATCCGGAGATTGCGGTCGAGGGGGTCTTGGGACTGGAAGGGGTGAAGGGTGGTGCCGTCGAAAAGGCGGAGGCCGATGCCGGCGGTGCCGACGAGAAGCTGACCGGGTGCGAACTCGGTGCTGCAGGTGATGGCGTCGACGGCGCCATCGACGGCGTTGATGACCGGGAGTGTGCGGCGATCGTCGATCGCGAGGCGGGAGAGTGTGCCGGAGGCGCTGTCGCTGACAAAGATGGTGGCCCCGAGGGCGAAGAGCGTGTCGGTGCTGCCGGAGTGGTGGATGATGAGGGGGGCCTCGCCGGGCTTCCACTTGATGATCGATCCGCCGCTGTGCCAGTACCAGTCGTCGCCGCAGTTGGTCGTATAATGGGGAGCGACGGCCGACGGGCCGTAGGCGTCAAGAGTGGCGACGGGGGTGTAGTCCCACGTACCGTTGGCCAGGAGATCGATGCGGGCGAATTTGCCTTCGAGGCTGGCGTAGATGGTGCCGTCGCGGTCGACGGCGACCTTGTTGCTGATGTAGTTGCTGTCGTTGACGCCCCGTCGGTAGGTCTGCCAGCGGACGCCGTCGCCGAAGGCCAGCTCATGCTGGGTGACGATGAGGAGGCGGCCGTCGGGCATGAAATGCAGGTCGGTGGGCATCGAGCTCAGCCCGAGCGACTCCGGGCTGAGGACGACGAAGGTGGGCACGCCGACCTCGGTCTGGCCGGTGGGGGCGGAGGGAATGACCGCGCGGACTGGCGCTGCCCAGGGGCCGCCTGCAGCCAAGCAGCAGAGGAGCAGCTGGATGCCGAACGCGCGGAGGCCTCTTGGCCGGATCGGGGTGCGAGGGAGTGGCATTGATGAGGCTGGCCGGCTCATCGGTCTGCGGCGGGCGAGGATGAAGGGGGTGTGGACTGTGGGGGGAGGAGGCGATCGAGGACGGCGGAGATGGCGTCCGGGGTGAGGGGCTTGGAGACGTAGTCGTCCATGCCGGCTTCGATACAGATCTCGCGATCGCCGGTGAGGGCGTTGGCGGTCATGGCGACGATGGGAATGTGGGCGCTGGGGAGGGCGCCTGTAGCTTCGGCCTTGCGGATGGCGCGGGTGGCGTCGAGTCCGTCCACGACGGGCATCTGCATGTCCATGAAGACGAGGTCGAAGGGGTGGTGGCGGAGGAGGTCGATGGCTTCCTGGCCATTGGCGGCGAGTGTGGTGGTGTGCCCGAGTCCCTTGAGAAAGCGCAGGGCGACCTTCTGGTTCACGGGGTTGTCCTCGGCGACGAGGATACGGGATGCTCTGGCGGGGGGGGCCTGTGGTGGCTGGTTGGGCTGGGCTTGAGGTGCGACGCCGGAGGTGCAGAGGGCGCGTTGGAGGAGATCGTGCAGGCGGGTTTCGGAGATAGGTTTGAACTCGCAGGCGAAGATGCGGCAGGCCTTGAGCTGCTCCGCTGGCGGGCGCTCGTCCTGGGACGTGAGCATGACCATCGCGGGGTGGCCAAGGGTGGGGGTGGCGCTGATGGCGCGGGCCAGGCCGAGCCCATCGAGCTCGGGCATCTGGTGGTCGAGGATGACGAGTTCGAAGGGGGTGCCGGCGGCGATGGCGCGTGTGAGCTCGTGGAGTGCCGCGGCGCCGGAGTCGACTTCGGTGTGGACGGTGCCCCATTGCTCGAGGCTGTGGCGGAAGACTTTCCGGTTTGTGGCGATGTCGTCGACGACGAGGACACGGCGGCCGGCGAGATCGGTGGGCGGGGTGGGGCGTTCGGCGGGAGCTGCGGGGTTGAAGGGGAGGGCGAACCAGAAGATGGAGCCTTCGCCCGGGGCGCTGATGATGCCGATCTCTCCGCCCATCAGTTCGACAAGGCGCCGGCAGATGGCCAAGCCGAGGCCGGTGCCTCCGTAGCGGCGGGTGGTGGAGCTGTCGGCTTGGGAGAAGCGCTGGAAGAGGTGGGACTGGACTTCCGCCGGTATTCCGATTCCGGAGTCCTGGACCTCGATGCGCAGCGGCGAGTTCGGATTCGCGGGTTCGGCGGCGATGACGCGCAGGACAATCTCGCCGCGTTCGGTGAACTTGATGGCGTTGCCGAGGAGGTTGAGGACGATCTGGCGGAGGCGGACGGGGTCGCCGCGGATGCGGCGCGGGAGGTCGGGGGCGTAGTCGAGGACGAGGTCGAGGCCCTTCTTGCGGGCGGCGGAGGCCTGGAGGTCGAGGGTGCGTTCGAACTGCTCGTGGAGGTCGAAGTCGATGGACTCGAGGACGAGGCGGCCGGCCTCGATCTTGGAGAAGTCGAGGACGTCGTTGATGACGCCCAGGAGGGTCTCGCCGGAGAAGATGAGGGTGTCGACGAGGTCGCGCTGTTCGGCGCTGAGCTTGGTGCCGAGGAGGATGTGGCCCATGCCGACGACGCCGTTGAGCGGAGTGCGGATCTCGTGGCTCATGTTGGCGAGGAAGGCGCTTTTGGCCTTGTCGGCGGTCTCGGCAGCCTCCTTGGCGGACTGGAGCTGGGTGTTGGCGGTGTGCAGCTCGGTGGTTCGCTGCTCGACGCGCGATTCGAGTTCGGTGGCGAGCTGGCGGTAGCGGTCCTCGCTGGCGGCGAGGGCGCCGGCCTTGCGCTCGGTCTCGCCGACTTGGGCGGAGAGCCTGGAGTTGCTCTCGGCGAGTTCGGCGGTGCGCACGCCGACGAGGTGCTCGAGGCGGAGCTTCTCGCGGCGCTCGAGGAATGCGGCGAGCCAGGCGACGGAGCCGATGCAGGCCAGCAGTGCGAGCACGTAGATCGTGTAGGCCGTGGTCGTGCGGTACCACGGGGCGAGAATGCCGAACTCGAGCACGGCCTCGGTGCCGATCAGCTCACCGTTGCGGGGGCGGATGTGCAGGATGTACCGGCCTTCGTTCAGGCGGCTGAAGGTGGCGATGCCGGTCGAGCCGACACTGGCCCAGCTGGCGGTGCTTTTCCCGTTGGCCGTCGAGAGCATCGTCTCGAACGAGACCGCGGCGCCGAGGGGTGTGCCGGGTGCGGCGAAGTGGACGGCGAGGGTGTTCGCGCTGTAGGGGATGCGGGCGAGCCGGGAATCGCCGGGATAGAGCGTGCGATTGTCGGCGAGAAGCTGGATGCGGCTGATGATGGTCAGCAGCGGTGCCTTCTGCGGGGTGGGGATGGCGGGGTCGTAGCGGATGAGGAAATTGTTGCGATGCATCCACACGACGCCGTCGCTTTGGGGGAAGAAATAGAACGGACTCAGTCCGTAGAGATCGGGGAGATCGATCGGTCGCGGCTTTCCGGATGTTTCGTCGAAGGCCAAGACGCAGCCGTTGGACATGATCCAGTAGCGGCCGCGGGCATCGTGGGCGGGACGGCCTCCGTAGCCGGTGTCGAGTCCCGGGAATAGGGCGTTGAAGGCGGCGTCGTAGGCGAAGCGCCCTGTCTCTGGCACGAATCGATAGATGCGGCCGGCCATGCAGGCGCGGACTGTCCCATTGCGCAGGAAGAGCTGCACCCAGCTGTTCTCCAGGCCGTCCTCTGTGCTGTAGGTCTGGAGGCGGAGCTTGGGCTCGCGGAGGTCGATCCTGCCGCACTGACCGCTGCCCATCTCGATCCAGACGGTGCCGGCATCGTCGACCACCCCGCCGAAGTTGTCGGCGAGATCGGGCACCGGGGTGGCTTCGAGCGAGTAGCCCGAGCCTTGGCGCACGAGCCAGCCGATCTCCCCTTTGGCGCTGTAGAACCAGCGGGAGCCGTCGCCGGAACCGGGCATGAAGCGAAGCTCTTTCGGGGCTGTGGGGATGGCGTTGCTCCAGCTTCCGTCGCGATAGGCGAAGAGGCCGTGATCGGTCGAGGCCAGGAGCACGCCGCCCTCCGCGTCGTCGAACAGTTCGATCACGGCGCTGTCCGGAGGCGAATCGGGGCGGAAGCGGACGAGGTGCCCGGTTTGGTCATACTCGGCGCAGACCGCCTGGCCGCTGGCGCACAGCCAGAGTTTGCCGCGATGGCGGACGGGCTGGACGAGATTGAAGCCGTTCTCAACGAGCGGCTCGATGCGGGAGATCGGCGAGGGGATGGCGATGCGGGCCACGCCGGAGTTGAGGCGCGCCCAGAGTTCGCCGGGTTGCCCTGCCACCAGCCCCAGGATCTTGGCTAGCCGATGGTCCTGGGTCTGTTCGAGCGTCTGGACGGTCCGGCCCTGGCGGTCCATGAACACGAGTCCGAAGTTCTCGACGGCGACGGCGTAGAGATTGTTGGACACTGCGTGGAGTGCGGTGATGTGGCGTTTCCCCGAGAGCAGGAGCGGTCTGGGTGCGTCGGTGAAGCGAGATCCGTCGAAGAGCTGGAGGCCGCGATCGAAGGTGGCGACCAGGACCTGTGTCTCGCTGTACGGGGCGCTGCCCGTGATGGCATGTCCCTTGCCGTTGTCTTTTGTGGATTCGACCAGCGTGAGGGAGTCGGACTCGATCCGGAAGACCCGGCCTGTGGAGGCGTCGCTCACGTAGGTGCCGGCTGGTCCGGCGAAGATGTGGCTGACCGTGTTGATCGAGCCGACCAGCTTCAGGGACGCCTTGCCGTCCCATCGGGCGATGCTTCCGCTGATGCCGTACCAGTAGCGGATGCCCGCGACCTCTGCTGCGGCGCTCAGTCCGGCGTGCCGGGATTTCCCGTCGAGCGGCACGGTGGCGACGGGCTGGTGGTTCCACCCGCCGCTTTCGTCATAGACGACCCGGGTGATCGCATCGCCGTTCGACGAGTAGAGGGTGCCCTGCTCGTCGGCTACGATTGACTGGATGCCGCCTCCGGTTCCCGTGGAGAGCGTCTCGGAAACATCCCAACGGGTGCCGTCGCCGATGGTGATCTGGCGTAGGCTGCATGCCGCGAAGCGGCCGTCGGGCAGGCGGATGAAGGAAGTGGGGGCGCTGCTCAGCCCGAGCGCCTCGGGGCCGAGGACTGAGAAATTGGGGACTCCGGTCTCGACGAACGAGGGATGCGGTGCTGGCAGGATGTGTTCGGCACGGAGTCGATGGCCGCCGAGGCCCAGCAGGAAAACCAGGGAGATGACCTTGCCGATCTCCGTGGCGAGGTGGAGCTGCCGAGTGGTACGTGGGGCAGACATGGAACTGGCTCTCAATCGGTATCTTCGATCCCTGCTTGAGCTTTCCTTGCTTCAGGGATTCCCGTGGGTGCGGGCGGGGAAATGGTGCCCGTCGGGCCCGTGGCGCCTGAGGTAGCGCCCGAGGACCTCGGAGACCGCTTCCGGTGTGAGCGGTTTGGCGATGAAGTCGTCCATGCCAGCGGCTAGGCAGGTCTCGCGGTCGCCGGTCAGGGCGTTTGCCGTCACGGCGACGATGGCGATGCGGCGCCGAAATCCGGGGGCGGCCTCGGTCTCGGCGCGGCGGATGGCGCGAGTGGCCTCGAGCCCGTCCATGACGGGCATCTGGATGTCCATGAGGACGAGGTCGAAGGGTTCGCGGCCGAGCAGGTCGAGGGCTTCCTTGCCGTTGGGGACGAGGGCGGCGGCGTGGCCGAGGCCTTTGAGAAATCGGAGGGCGACCCTCTGGTTCACCGGGTTGTCCTCGGCCACGAGGATGCGGGCGGCTGGGGATGGTGGCGGTTCGGCGGTGGTGGGGCGGCAGGGCGTATCGGGGCCGATCATTGTGTGAAGGCGATGGTGGGGATCCTTCGTGGCGCGATGCGTGACGATCTGGGCGTGCGCCCCGCGCGGCGGGTGTCGGGCTGGAACATGGTAACTTCCGGCCTAATCGGTAGATCGCCCCCCGGCTTGAGTCCGGAGTTTTGTGTTACGGCGCGGTTGGCGCCCGGATGTGGCGCTGGTCGGAAAACGGGTTTACGCATCGCGCCTAAGCCCAGCCGGGGGCTAAGAAACCCGGTATTTACGACTGTGGGCTTTCATCCCCGGTTGTCCCTATCCCATGGTTTCGCACCGGACGATTTCGCGGCCAAGCCCATGGCTCGCGTACCCGGGCTGCTTCCCCATGAATACCCTTCTTCTCCCCGCAAGGGCCTATGCGCTTCTCTTGTCATTCGCGGTGACGCCTTGCCTGATGGCCGCCGGCACTGCAGTCGTGCCCAGCCTGGAGCCGGACACGGCCGGCAATCTCGCGCTTCGCTGGAGCGGCACTGTCGGCAAGTTCTATCGCATCGAGCAATCGAGCGACCTTGTCCACTGGAAGGCCGTGCCCGGACAGTACTCTGGGGGCGGAGCGCCGCATGCACCGGTGGTGCGAGCGGCGGGCGATGCGCCGACAGCGCAGGGTTTCTGGCGCGTGATCGAGGCGGACCGCAGCTTCTTCACTCTCTCGTACCCCACCTTCCCGATAGTGACGGTGGGCGCACCGATCGCGGCGCTTCCGGCGACGGTCACGTTCCCGGATTCCCGGTTTCCGCTCACCTACTCGGTGGTCAGCGGGGCGCTGCCCTCGGGGCTGTCGTTGAATCTCGCAACCGGGGAGATCACTGGCGTGCCCTCCTCGCTGGCGCCCTATCGGGTGCAGATCCGGGCGAGCAATGGCGCGCTCACGGCGCTCACGACGCTCTCCGGTATACCAAACGTGATTACCCAACCGAGCATCGACCAGTATCGCTGCCCGGCGCCGACGGCGCAGTACTACGTCGATTCGGTCAACGGCTTGGACGCCAACGACGGCTCGGCCCCGACCAAGGCCTGGCGCACGCTGGCGAAGATCAACGCCCTCACGTTGCAGCCGGGCAACGTCGTCAATCTCGCCCGCGGCTCGCTGTGGACCCAGCAGCTGACCTTGAAGCACTCCGGCACCGCCGCCGCACCGATCGTCGTGCAGGCCTATGGCAGCGGCGCGGCGCCCACGATCCAGCGCAACACCACCCCGTCCGACTTGTCCAACGCGGTGAAGATCTCGGGCAGCCACATCCGGGTGCTCGACCTGCGCCTGACCGAGGTACACTGGTCCGCGGTCCATCTGGAGCCTTCTGCGCAGTACGTGGTCGTCGCCGGCAACGAGATCTCGCAGAGCGGCTGCGGCATCGACCTCCTCGGCAAACACAACAAGGCGATCGCCAACCATATCCACGACATGACGATGGTCGTCGACGACGGCACCGACGAGAACACCTGGGGCGCCAACGGCCTCGGCGTTTTCGGCGAGGATCTCGAAGTGGCTTGGAACCGCCTCGTCAACTGCCGCGCCCCGAGCCAGGCCTTCGGCGGCTACGACGGCGGCGCCATCGAGTTCTTCGGACGCACCGAGACCGCCGGCTGGAACGTCGTGGGCGACGACATCCGCATCCACCACAACCTTGTGGATGGCTGCGACGGCTTCCTCGAGGCCAGCGGCCGCATGACCCGGCTCGTCATCGCCTACAACGTGGTCGTGAACATCCCCTCCGGCGTGTTCCTCTTCCATATGAAGAGAAACGACGCCCACCTCACCTCCTACGACGTCCGGATCGAGAACAACACGATCGTCGGCGGACGGACCGTCTTCGCCTTCTACGGCGCCGTCGCCAACTTCGCGCCCACCAACAAGGTCGCGGTCCGCAACAATCTCGTCGCCTGCACCAACCATGTCGGGTGGCAGATCGTCGACATCAAGCCCTACCTCACCCACGACCACAACCTGTTCTACTTCGTCCGTAGCAAGGATGGCACCACGATGGGCAACCTCGGCGACTGGCCGGGCTCCGCCCACAAATGGGAACTCACCCCCACGGAGCGCACCACGACGGCCGATCCGGGCTTCGTGAACTACGCGGGCAACGATGCCCGCCTGAAGGCCACCAGCTCCGCCGTGGATGCCGGAGTGGCGACCGCGGTGCTGGACGGCACTGATCTGCTCGGCACGCCGGTGCCGTCGCGCGGCGCGGTCGATCTGGGCGCCTACGAGTGCCCGTGAGCCGGTGACATCGGTGGGCGGCGCTGCCCGCAATGCCGCCGCGTGCGCGAGCCGGGCCGAGCTGGTGTTCGGTGCGGGCGGCGTTTCTCCTACGCGGTCGCTCGGCGTGCGCCGAACGCGGGACGGCCCGCGGGGGGCAGGCTCAGCAGTAGACCATGCCCATCGCCTTCCGCACGGCGGCGAGGGTCGCCTCGGCCTCGGCGTTGGCGCGCTCTGTGCCGCGCTTGATCACGCCGGCGACGTAGCCCGGATCCTTCGCGAGTTCGACGCGGCGGGCGCGGAGCGAGGCGAGGGTGGCGTTGAGCGTCTCGGTGAGGAGGGCCTTCAACTTGCCGGAACCGCCGTCGCCGATCTCGGCGGCGATGGCCTCGGGCGCGCGGCCGGTGCAGAGGGAGACGAGTCGCAGCAGGTTCGCGACCTCGGGGCGCGTCTCCGGCTCGAAGGTGATCTGGCGGTTGCTGTCGGTCTTCGCGCTCTTGAGGAGCTTGGCGGTCTCCTCGGCGGTGGCCTTGAGCATGATGGCGTTGCCGCGGCTCTT
>Ga0209098_1001595_pt1 | contig 21367 bp, 13 predicted proteins | sample AD_JPNHW1_MetaG_FD_184429 | JGI IMG/M metagenome (GOLD analysis project Ga0209098, IMG submission 184429) | Active sludge microbial communities of municipal wastewater-treating anaerobic digesters from Japan - AD_JPNHW1_MetaG (SPAdes) (version 2) | ecosystem: Engineered > Bioreactor > Anaerobic...
CGAGCCAATTGCGAGAAAAATGAAACTCAAACTCTTTTTCATATTTAATAAATGTCCTAATAGTATTGTAATGTATTATCGCAAATTAGGAAATTTTATTCTTCGAATATTAATTTTTGCCATGGTTATGCTAAAATAAAAACATGATTCTATCATCGATTAAAATATTATTCGTCGATATCGACTGGACCATCCTCGATCACCATCTTCATGATTGGGATTATCAGAGCATTGACGGGCTCAAAAAAGCTCAGAAAAATGGGCTTTTAATTTACCTATGCACCGCTCGTCCCTACGACTCAATCGTTCACACGGGAATCTTTTCCTTAATCTCTCCTGACGGAATCATCTGCACGAATGGTGGGGTGGCTTTTATCAAAGATAAGCTGTTTTTTGCTAATGTGATTCCCCCTGAGCTAGTCCGAGAGATTGAAAAGATATCCAACCGCCATCACTTAGTCTTAGAACTCGCGACAGATAAGAAGCGTTATTTTACTAATAAAACTAACATCTGGGTCAACAAATATTTCTCGGCATATGCTGAGACGATTCCCCCCGTCCTTCGCTATCAAGACGAAGACGTCACTTCCATCCTTCTCTTTGCCCCGGAAAAATACGATGAAAAGCTCATCAAAGAATATCCCTCTCAAATGCGCTATTTTCGCTTCGATGACTACGGAGTCGACATCTGCTATCATCAGAACAATAAAGGATTAGCAATTAAGAAGGTCCTCGATTATCTCCATATTCGGCCTGAAGAGTCGATGTCCTTTGGCGATGACCATGGCGATATTCCGATGTTCGAGAGCACCGGCATTTCGGTCGCGATGGGCAACGGCAAGCCGCAAGTGAAGGAATCAGCGACTTTCTGCACCAGCGATATCGGCGAGCATGGAGTCTATCTGGCTCTTGAAAAATACCATCTGATTTAAAGCGATATATTTATGATTTATCTTGTAAAATAACTATGTTATATTCATAGAGAAAGAAGAATTTCTTATGGTGAAAGACAACGTCGGTGTACTCTTACCGGTCAGCTCTTTGCCCGGCCGTCATGGCATCGGCGATTTTGGTCGCCCAGCTTATCAATTTATTGATTGGCTAGCCAAGCATCATTACCGCTACTGGCAAGTTTTGCCCCTCAATCCCATCGGGCCTGGCTATTCCCCCTATATGTCCACCTGCAGCGAGGCGATTGAAACCCGTTACATTTCTTTGGATTTGTTAACCAAGCAAGGGCTTTTAAGAAAGACCCCTTCTCACAAATCAAAAGCGCAATACATCGATTATTACGACGTCGATAAATGGAAGGATAAATATCTCTGGAAAGCCTATCAAAAATTCCTCAAGACCAAGATGAGAGGATATCAGACTTTCAAGAAGAATAATACGTGGCTGACTACTTATGCCACTTACATCATTTTTCATAACGAGAATGACCAGAGACCTTGGAATGAGTGGAAGGAAGAGCAGATCCATTATTTCGACCATCACACGGCCTATCCCGAAGATAAAAAGGAACTGGCCGAGTTCTATATCTTTTTGCAGTTTATCGCCTACAAACAATGGTTTAAATTATGGCGATACGCCAAGAAAAAAGGCATTATCGTCATCGCTGATTGCCCATTCTATGTTGGCATCGACAGCACTGATTGCTATCTCCACAAAGATCAATTCTTGATGGATGAAAAATATAATCCGACCATGGTCAGCGGCGTCCCGCCAGACTGCTTCAGCGATGATGGTCAGCTGTGGGGAACACCCATCTTTGACTTCAAGAAAATGAAGATTGATAACTATCAATTCCTCGTCGATCGCTTGGGAGCGCTAGCCAAGACTTGCGACTATCTCCGCCTCGATCATTTCCGCGCTTTTGATACCTACTGCGTCATTCCCGCGGGGGATGTCAATGCCCGCCGTGGAGTGTGGGAGATCGGTCCGCGCTATGAATTTTTCGACGCCCTATATAAGAAATATCCTGATATCAAACTCATCGCCGAGGATTTAGGTGATCTCTTTCAAGGCGTCCATGATTTGCGAGATCGTTATCATCTCCCCGGAATGTTTATTATGCAGTTCTGCGTCTTCGACTTAAAAGCCGAGAGCAAGAAGACTCAACTAGTCTATCCTGGAACTCACGATAACCAAACCTTAGAAGGATGGTTTAAGACCCTACCTCAGAGCAATATTGCCTTTCTCAAAGAGCGATTCCCCGGTCAAAAAGACCTGGTCAAAGCTGTGTTTAATCACACTTGGAATGCTCCATCTTTGATGACAATATTCCCTCTTCAAGACTTCCTTCGCCTCGATGATTCCGCTCGCCTTAATTGGCCAGGAACCGTCGGATCTCCTAACTGGACTTGGAAACTTAAGGACATGACCTGGATTAAAAAAATTAAACTCGGACAATAAATAATAGATAATTAAAAGGGGATGCCCATATGGGAAAAAGAAAAGTAATTGCCAGCCTTGCCCTCTCGGCTCTGATGGGGATGGGGATTATTTTGCCCACGGTTTTTCCGGTGGCATCTCATCTCGAGGATGATAATGCTATCTACGAGAGCCCAAGAACAATCGATTATGAAAAGCCAAGCATGGTTTCTCCTCGCCCCGCTGCCATCACCTGGCCGACTTCAGTGACTATTCACTATCACAACGACGATGGGGAAAATAGTAAGCGCAGCTTCTATTTTTGGTTCACAGGGATAAATGGAGCGGAATACCCGCCTGACTCAATTACCAACGAAGGCAAAGACATGCAGATTGCCTTTGATTTTACCAGCGAATCACAGAGCCAACTCTACAAGAAAAGAATGTACATGATCGTCAAAGTCACTGGCACTTGGACGGGCAAGAGCGATGACACCTATGTCGATTTTGCCTCTTTCCCCCCTGATCAAACGGGCTTGACAGAAATCTGGTGTATCCCAGGAGAAGGCAGCTCGATAGAGATGTATGCTTCTCAGGCCGAGACCAAGATGGATAAGGTTGTCTACGCTGTCTTCACGGATTGGAAAAACATCAGCGCAATCGCGACAGTGGCACCATCGACTTATCGACTTTATGCTTTCACGACCAATTATTATCGTTTGAATAGCGCCCAACAAGAGATGCGGCGCCAAGAATATCTACTGACGAGTGGCACTGCGCCAGCGACCACTCCTACCACATTTAACAGTGCGGAATGCCAGCAATTTACCATCGCTCTCAACTATACGATTCACGTGAACGTTCAATATGTTCTCGAAGCGACTTTTGCGAGCAATCCTGGAAAATGGCTGAACAAAAACGTGGCTTTTGACCCTCTTTATGAGACTGAGAGATTCGAAAGATTCTATAACTATGATGGCGATGATCTCGGCGTCACCTATACCGCTGCTGCGACGACTTTCAAAGTCTGGGCACCGACAGCTACTAGAGTGATTGTCATGCTCTATCAATCAGGAATTCCCAGCGAATATGAAGGCGGAAATGATACTTGGGGTGGCTATGACATGGCCTATCGCCCAGGGGGCATCTGGGAATTGACGATCACCGGCAAAGATTTAAATAATCGCTACTACAATTACTACGTGGTCAACTCCCTCGGCTCAAATGAGGTGGTGGATCCTTACGCTAAGGCCTGCGGCGTCAATGGCGACCGCGGCATGATTTTGAACTTTGATAGCATCAATCCAACCGGCTGGGAAAATATCCCACTTCGATGGGATGGACAAGAGAATTTCGACATCGATTCTCCCAACGAATTGAGCATTTATGAAATCCATATTCGGGACCTCACTTCTCATGCATCATGGAATGGAACCGAAGAGCCTGGAACTTACAAAGCTTTCTATGAATCAGGCACTCATTTAGCGACTGACACCAGCGTGACCACTGGCTTTGATCACATTGAAGAATTAGGTGTAAAAGCCATTCAGATACTGCCGGTTTTTGACAGCGATAACGACGAAGTCAATTACTCTTTCAACTGGGGCTATAATCCGAAAAATTACAACTGTGTGGAAGGCGCTTATTCCAGCAACCCATTTAATGGAGCAAGCCGAGTCCGCGAATTCAAATCATTGGTGCAGGCTTACGCCAACAACGCCAATCACACGAGAGTGATTATGGATGTGGTCTACAATCACGTCTCAAGCGCGCCCGCTTCTTCCTTTACGAAATTGATGCCCAAGTACTATTTCCGCTATTCAGAAGGAACTTATTACTACAATGGTTCGGGCTGCGGAAACGAAGTGAGAACCGAAGCCCCGATGATGAGAAAGTTCATCGTTGAGTCTTTAGTTTGGTGGGCCAGCGAATACAAAATCAAAGGTTTCCGCTTTGATTTGATGGGTTTAATCGATACTGAGACCCTCATTCAGGCTGCGACAGCCTTATATGAAATCGATCCTGACATCGTCTTATATGGCGAAGGTTGGCGAGGGGATGGTGGCGACTTCCATGGTGAAGGTGACGCTGCCGATACTTCCAATGCCTACTCTAAGCTTTTCAGCACCAATTCTCGCCTTTCAGTCGGTGCCTTCAACGACACCGCGAGAAATGCGATGCGCGGTGATAACAATCCAGGATTTGGCTTCATGCAGCAGGGCCCGGCTGATATCACCAGCGAGACGCGCGATAAAGTCGCTTTCTCTCTGTGGGGAATCCATTATGGGAAAGGCGCTAATCCATCGCAGACTGTCAACTATGTCTCATGCCATGATAACTACACTTTATACGATCAGCTATTCGCGACACTGGGAGATGGAGTGAATGCTCCAGCAAACTCCGTCTTATTCAATGCTAGCATCGCCTCGCACGCTTTCGTGATGCTCTCCAATGGCATCGCCTTCATGCAAGGTGGTGAAGAGCTCTTCCGCACCAAGGTGGTTGATCCATCCTTAGAAGGCGAAATATTGAGCGATACCTACCATACATTCTATGGAATAAATATATCCCACAACTCCTATAACTCGCCCGATAGTGTAAACACTTTTGACTGGACGAGAAAAGTGAGTGTCGATGGGCAAGATACCAGCCAGTATACCGCTAAATTTGCAGAGGCGATTAAGCTTCACTCATCTCTTCCAAAATATGCATATTCTGCGACCGCTTTCCCCTATACTGTCACCAGCGCAGGCAATCCTATCTTTGGCATTTCTTGGGCGGGAAGCGAAAAAGGCAGTTCCTCTCCTCAGACCTATCAAGGATGCGCAGGCTTCCAACTAGATGAATACTTTGTGTTCCTCAGCGGTCGCCAATGGGGATGGGTGCAATTTGGCGATGTTGGCATCTCCCAAAAAATCTATGAGTCAGGCGAATTCACCTATGACAGCCTTAACGGCACTGTCAACCTCGGCAACTATGCCAGCAACACCGGTGGCAGCATTGTCGTGTTTTATCGGGGGGTCAAAAAATGAAAACTAAATTATTCGCCGCACTTTTAGCAGGCTTATCTCTATTCTCTCTCATCGGATGCGGTGGCAAAAAAGATGATCCTCCCATCGATCCTGATAAGACGGTCACCGTGAACTTTTACGTCGATTATAACTATGCCTCAGAAGGAATTATCTATCACACTTGCACCGTTAATTTGAACGCAAAAATCACCGATATTCCAACCACTCCTAGCGTGAATATGCATGCTGATTTCCCCAATTTTCTCGGGTGGTCGACCTTTCAATTGATTGATAATGTCGATGATTTATGGGACTTTGAAAACGACATTGTCAGCACGACTTATTCCTCCTTATCTCTCTATGGAATTTGGACCGAATAGTGGGATAAATTCTATTTAATTGCCATTTAAAGACCTTGAACAAGGGTCTTTTTGTTTTTTTTATTTACCTCTGTTGACATTGTTTAAAAGCATTTTTATACTAATTATGATAATTAGGAGGAAAAATAATGAACAAAAAACTATTATCTGTCGTTTTGAGCGCGACATGCGTTATCGCTCTAGCGGCATGTGGCCCTTCAGGCTCTAATGATGACAAAGTCTTAGCAGATCCTGATCATGCCACTTACTGTATTGCAGGACCAAGCCAAACCACTGTTGGTGGCGCTTCAATCGCTTGGGACTACAGCGAAGCCGGTGTTATGACCGCTTCTTCACGCAATGATTTAAAAGCAGTCAGCCCAGACCTCGCCACATCATTGAAAGACGTTGAGTTATCTTCTCTTTACATGATTAAGGACGTCGTAATTGGTGCTACCGCTGCTGGCTACAACAAAGTTGCCCGTTTGGAAAATGGCGACTTAGTGATGGCTGATGGCGCTTTAACCATCAAGGCTGTCTCCATCGTTTATGATGCAGAAGATGATGTCTATTCCGTCGATGAATGGTTACCATCCCCTGAGCATTACGGTGAGACCTTAACTCCAGATCTCTATTGGGCTCCAGGCCACAACGCCACTCCAGATGAAGATGGATTAGACCATAACTCTGATGCCGTCGTCGTCGGTGGTGCTGGTACTTACACCCTCGTCTTAGCTAGATACGCTGCTGTCAACGAAGCTGGTTCTACTCTTGGTATCGGCCTTGTTCAACAAGAAGCCAATCCAGATGGACAACAAGTTACTGCTATCGTTCCTGAAGCTCTCACTTCTTTAGGCGTCATCGGAAGCTTTGCTGCTTCCAGCGGTTGGACTGTTGAAGTCCCACTAGTCAAGAATAATGAAAACGTTTGGGAAGGATCCATCGAAGCTGCTGCTAATGATGAATTCAAAGTCCGCGCTAATGGCGCTTGGACCTATGCTTGGGGCTTCTCTGCTGTCACTTCCACAACCGAAGGCATCGTTGTTGATGCAAGCGGAAACATCAAGGCTGTCGCTGCTGGAACATACTCCATCTCTATCGTTGCTCCAGCCGAAATTAGCGTTGCTTCCAGCGCTTTGACTTCATTCGAAATCGCTTTTGAAGCCGCTGCCGTCAACCCACTCGCTGCTGTTTACGAAGCCGATATCGGTGCTGCCGTTGAATTCGATGGCATCTACCTTGGCAAATACGGAACTCTCGCCAGCGATGTTTACGTTGGAAATGGCGATCTCGCTGTCGACGTTTACAACTATGCTGGTGTCACTCTTCCAGAAGGCATCGCCGTTGGTGACAAAGTCCACGTCGTCGGTGTCGCTGCTGCCTATAAAGGTTTAGTCGAAGTTACTCCTACTACTATTACCTTAGCTCCAGAAGCCGTCGTCGCTGAAGTTACTACAGTCGCTTTAACTGGCACTTGGGGCAAATTAATGCTCAGCCGTCCAGCCACTGTTACCGGAACTGTCAAAGCAGTTGTCGCTATCACTGGCACCGCTAACGTTACCGCCGTCGTCACTGTCGGAACCGTTGATATTAACGTTTACATTAAGAAGAGTGCTGGCTTAGACTATGTGGCATTAAACACCGCTTTTGCTACAGCCGGTGCCTCTATCTCCTTAAAAGGCAACGTCGCGATTTATGATGGTGCTGCCACTGTTGATTATGCCACTTCTACTGGCTATCAATTAGTCAACCCTTCAGTCGTTGTTGCATAATAGTTTTATCAAATCAACTAAGAGACGCTTCGGCGTCTCTTTTTTTTGTATTTTCTAATCTTTTTATATGATAAAATAAATACGGTAATGCGATGAAAAAGAAAAGTCTTGTCATTTCTTTGATTCTGTTCGTATTGGGACTATCTTCCTGTGGGCCTACTCCCTTAGAAGAGACTCCCGACGGTTATATTGATGTACTTCCAAGCACTTCTGAAAGCGCGATTATCTTGCATGCTTTCGACTGGTCTTTTTCGCAGATTGAAGAGAATTTATCGGCGATTGCCGAAGCGGGCTATAAGGTCGTGCAAACTTCCCCAGTTCAACAGCCAAAAGGCGGGGGCGGATCGTGGTGGAGCATGTATCAGCCTGTCAGTTTTTCCATCGCGGCGAACTCTCCTTTAGGCACGAAAGACGATTTGACTTCGCTTTGCGAAACAGCTGAGGCTTTCGGTATCGACATCATCTGCGATATCGTCTTTAACCACATGGCCACTGTCAGCAGTACCTCCGTAGAAAATGATGGCACGCCGACAGTGTCTCCCGAAGTCGCTGATTATGAATCTTATATTTATGAACATCGTAATGACAACGGCAGTTCTGCGACGTTCCATCACAACCCCAATGCTGCTGGATCAGGAGCGGTCACCCAAGTTTATAGCTATGGAAACCTGCCTGATTTGAACACCAGTAACGCGTACGTGCAGGGGCGTTGTCTTTCTTTATTAAAAGAATGCATTGATGTCGGAGTCGATGGCTTCCGCTTCGATGCCGCTAAGCATATTGAAACTCCCAATGATCCCCAATATTCGAGCGACTTTTGGCCGAATGTTCTCGGAGAAGCTCAAACCTACTATGAAGGTAAAAACAATGGCAAGAAATTGCTGGCTTATGGCGAGATATTAAATGAGCCAGATGGAGGTCGCTCCATCGATTTATACACTCCCTATATGAAAGTAACTGATAACAGTTACATCACTCGTGTTATCTCTGGCTCCAGCAAAGCTGATGCGGCGACAGTATTGAGCGCTGCCTATGGGAAAAATACCACTCCTGATCATCTCGTCTCTTGGGTAGAAAGCCATGATACCTATATTAATTCGACCAATCGCTCGGGAGAGATGCGCACCACCCAAAGATGGGCAGTCCTAGCTTCAAGAAAAGATTTGACCCCGCTATTTTTTGCTCGGCCAAACGACAGTTTAATTGTTGGCTCAGTCGGCTCATATCATTTTGAAAACAAGACTATCGCGGTCATCAATCGCTTCCATAATCGCTTCATCGGCTATGAAGAGTATCTTTCTGCTGAAGGATCTGTTTTTGTCAACGAAAGATACGATGAAAATATCGGTGGGGCAGTGGTGGTTGACTTCTCTTTAAAGGGGACAAAAACCGTCAATTTTTCTCACCTCCCGACAGGAGTTTATTACAATCAAATGAATGGCGAACCCATCACTGTCAAAAACAATAAAGCGCAAATTACTTTCGATAGCACCGGAATCGTCATCTTAACCATGTCTAAGCATCTCGCCCGTCCGACCATTGAGGTATCCACGCTCGCTGGCATTGATTTCGTGGGCTCTCTCGATGTCGATATCGAAGTCACTAATGCTGAGACTAGTTCTTATCAAATCAATAATGAGACCCCGGTAAATTTCACCGCTTCTGCTTCGATTACCTTAGGTGATATCGTCGATGAAAACGACCAAATCGCTCTCACAGTTCGAGCGATCAACGGAGAATTTACTATTACTAAAACTTTTGTCTATACTCGCATTACTTTAGTTGATGAAACAAAGTTTAATGTCGTTAACTTAAACAGCAGTTATTATACCGACTATGAACTCTACTATTGGGCATGGCCTCCGAGCGGCAGCGGATCAAGCATATGGTCCAAAAATTACACCATTCAAAGCGGTGTGCTGCTCATCGATTTTGCCGTTGGCACTAATTATGTTGGCTTCCTGCTAGCCATATTCCCGAAAGGCTATGTTATCACCAACCTCACTGCTTGGGATAGCAACGCTATCAAACAAACCGGAGACATTACTATCACCGATGGATTTTATAATGCAAGCAACTTTTAGGAGGTAAGCTTATGAAAAACAAACTTCTCGCTCTTCTCGCTGCCGCAGTTATGACAGTCAGCCTGGTGGCTTGCGGTGGGCAGGCCTATGGCCCCGATGAAGAAGATGTCGAATTGACTCTTCCTTCCTCGGTTACCGCTTTTGAACTCGACGACACTGATTATGATTCATTGACCGATGCGGAAACTGATACAATCAGAGTTTTCTATCGCCGCAACGACAACAATGAAACATATAGCAACTACGCCCGCTGGCGCATTTGGGCTTGGGATACCAACGGAGGGACGGGGTGGTGGTACGAATTCACCAAGTATAACGCCTATGGTGTTATCTGCGATATTCCTGTCTCCGCTGTCGCCGCCGATAAGACGAGCATTGATAACATCGGCATTGTCATCACCACTTGCCAATCGACCGGCGCGACTTGGGAAGGCACTTTTAGCAAGGATCCCGACACTGACTTGTTCGGTGAGATATCGGCTTCTAACCCCGGAGGAATCCAGAGGTTATATGCGAAGAGTAGCACCGCGAGATTGTTCTACACTCAATCCAGCGTCTTCATGTCGACCATCTCCACTGTTCGCTATGTCGACAAAAGAACCCTATATGTCCTCTTCGATACCAGCAAGGCCGATTTCAAGCTTTACGCTCCTCGTTTTGACATTAAAATCAACGGCGTCGCCGAGACAGCTTTCACGATGAAAGATGCCATCACAAAAAAGGTCGCTAATGTCATATTTGCTGAATGCAATCTCGTCTTTAAAAAAGACGTTTTGATACGCGATATCGTCGATGTTGGCTATAAATTTTCCGCCAACTTCACCGATCGAAGCGGCATGATATTGACGAAATACTTCGATACCGATGAATTCGTCAGTGAATATTCCTATACTGGCGATGATTTAGGCGTGAGTTTCGTCGGAAGCGAGACCATGCCTTCTGGCACGACCTTTAAGCTTTGGTCACCCGTCTCTTCGACTGTCACCCTCAATATTTATAATAGCGGTGATTATGTGGGCGATTTAACACCCGCCAATAGCTATTCCATGACCTTGGGTGAAAATGGCGTTTGGGCTCACACAGTCAACAGCGATCTATCCAATAAGTATTATACCTATACCGTCGTCAATTCGATGGGCACCAACGAAGTCGTCGACCCCTATGCTAAATCCGCTGGCCTCAATGGCAAGCGCGGCATGGTCGTCAACTTCGCGACCCTAAATGCAGGAATTACCGGATGGAATCTCGATACTCGCCCAGAATATGGCGAGAATGGCACCGATGCTTCCATCTATGAAATCCACGTCCGCGATATGACGATCAATCCCAATAGTGGTGTCTCAGCTGCCAACCGAGGCAAATTCCTCGGATTGGCGGAGACTGGCACGGTTTATCAGGAGGGCACTACAACGGTGACTACTGGTCTCGACCACATGCAAGAATTGGGAATTACCCATGTGCAAATTCAGCCTTTCTATGATTTCTCTAGCATCGATGAATCCACCCTGGATACCTCGATGGGAACAGACAACTATAACTGGGGCTACGATCCTCTCAACTACAACGCTTTAGAGGGCAGCTATTCTACTGACCCCAGCGATGGAGCGGTTCGCATCCGCGAATTTAAAGAGATGGTGATGGCTATGCATCAAGCTGGCATTAACATCAATATGGATGTCGTCTACAATCACACTGCATCCTTTGCAAACTCGAATTTTGAAAAGATCATGCCTTACTACTATCACCGCACGAAATCTGCTGGCGTTCCTTATAACGGCTCCGGCTGCGGCAACGAGATGGCCAGCGAGCGCTTCATGGTCAATAAATTCGTCCGCGAATCCTGCAAATTCTGGATCGATGAATATCATCTCTCTGGCTTCCGCTTTGACCTGATGGGTTTGATGGACAATCAAATCATGATTGACATCTATCAAGACTGCTCAGCTTTATATGATGACATCTTAATTTATGGCGAGCCATGGACTGGCGGAACTTCCAAGCTAAAAGGCGGGACTTCCAGCACGGCTTTATTGTCGCAGCAAACCGTCCAATCCAGCCTCGCTCAATCATACTTTGCTGGTGCTGGCAACTATGTTGGCGCCTTCAATGACGTGATTAGAAACGCTGTCAGAGGCGACAATGCTCCAGGTCTTGGATGGGTGGGTGGATTAAATGGCAACGCGTCTTCAATCTTGCCGGGAATTGAGGGTGTCTTCAGCAGCAGTTTGAAAACCATTGAACCTGAGCAAGTATTAAATTATGTCTCTTGCCACGATAACTACACTTTATACGATCAGTTGATTCAAAAAGTCAGCAATTCTCGAAACTTCCCCGATGTCTACTCTCAATCAGAGATGGTGGTCTTCACCGCTCAGGGCGTCCCCTTCATGCAAGAGGGCGAGGACTTCATGAGAACTAAAGCCTATATCGATGGAGATAAGACAAAATACTCTGGCAACTCCTATAATGTCGGCGATTTGATCAACAATATGGATTATGCTTTAAAGCTCGACAATCTCTCGATGTTCGAGTGGTTTAAGGATTTGATTGCGTTCCGAAAAGCGACTTCTCAATTGACTCTTTCTACCCGCGCAGCCATAAATTCCGCTATCTCCGGATTATCGGCTAATGCTACCAGCGGATTAATCTCCTATCATTTGACCACTGCGGATGGAGGATTATATGTTCTCCACGCTTTGAACAACGGCACGATTCCTCTCGGATCAAACTATCAATTATTATTCTCGAATAATAGCAGCCTTGTCCCAGGAACAAACTATTCCTCGATTCAGCTGTCTGCTAATAACTCCGTGGTCTTAAAGAAAGTATAGAGCTATGAAAAAGCAAAAGTTGAGAACCTATCCCATTCGCGGTCTGCTCATCTTTTTGCTTTTAGATATTGTCCTTTCTTTGGCCGCTCTCGGCTATTTCATCTGGGACCGCTCGACTCTACTAATATCGATTCTCGTCTATATTTTCTGCGGATTATTCGCGCTTATCGGCCTCATCGTCCTAGCTGATCAGCTCTTTCATTACGTCGAAGTGAAAGACAACCGATTGATCAACCACATCTTTTGGAATAAAAAAGTTTTGCCCTTTGAAAAGATTCATAAGGTGATGCTGGTCGATGAAATGTATCTAATCTATTCAAAGAAAAAGCGCTTCTGTATCATGCCTTCTCACATCCGCGGAAGCAACGAAATAATCCTCTATTTAGAAAGTCACGGAATCTCTCTTTCCCAAAAGGAAGATGAGCAATAACCCTTTTATTTACGCGAAAACAAGTTAAAATAAAGATTAGTAACAAACGCTAATCCATAGGAGGCTATATGGCAAATTTAAGACTTAGTCACATCTACAAGGTTTATGACAATGGTCACAAGGCGGTTAACGATTTTAACATCGACATTCAAGACAAGGAATTCATCGTTTTCGTCGGCCCTTCTGGCTGTGGCAAATCAACCACTTTGCGCATGATTGCTGGTCTCGAACAGATCACCGCTGGAGACTTATTTATCGAGGACACTTTGGTCAACGATATGGAACCCAAAGACCGCGATATCGCCATGGTCTTCCAAAACTATGCTCTATACCCTCACATGACTGTCTATGAAAATATGGCTTTTGGTCTAAAGAACCGCCGTGTCTCCAAAGAAGTCATCCATCAAAAAGTGATGGAAGCGGCGAAGATTTTGGACATTGAAGATTACCTCGACCGCAAGCCTAAAGCGATGTCTGGTGGCCAGCGCCAACGCGTGGCTCTCGGAAGAGCCATCGTCCGCGATCCAAAAGTATTCCTGCTCGATGAGCCATTGAGCAACCTCGACGCCAAACTCCGCGCTCAGATGAGAACGGAGATCACGAAGCTCCACAAGAAATTAGCGACTACTTTTATCTATGTCACTCACGACCAAGTCGAAGCGATGACCATGGGCACTCGCATCGTGGTCATGAAGCTCGGCTATGTCCAGCAAATCGATACTCCAATGAACTTGTACAACAAGCCATACAATAAATTCGTCGCCGGATTCATCGGCACTCCGCAGATGAACTTCTTCGATGTCACTCTCAATCGCCACGGCGACATGGTCACGATGAAATTCGTCGATGAGAGCTTCATTGAATTGCCATTTGAAAAGGTCAGCAAAGTCCATGATAGCTACATCCATGGTGATGTTCCAGTCACTCTTGGCATCCGCCCCGAGCATATCAAAATCAGCAAGAAGCCCACTGGCTTAAAATGCCAAGTCAACGCAGTTGAGCACCTCGGCAATGAATGCATTGTCTACGGCGAGATCGGATCGGGAAGCAAAGACTTCACCTTGAAAGATGTCGGCAAAAACATCACCGTCAAGACCATTGAAGGCACTCCGATTGAGGTGGGCCACGTCATCGATTTAGCCATCGACCCCGACAAGATTCACTTCTTCAATAAAGAGACTGAGATTACTCTCATGAGCCCCATTCCTGACTTCACTCTCGCTAAAGCGATGGTCGAAAATAAAAAAATGGAAGTATTCTCCCAAAAAGTCGCGCTTCCAGAAGCATTCGCTGAAGCTCTCAAGGGAGCAAAGGATTTCTCCTTGGAAATCCCCCCCGAAGCTGTTGTTCCCGGCAAAGATTTCCACCTCAAAGTTCACATGGTGGAAGAAGTGGAAAATCAGCACCTCGCCTATCTAGAATACGGCGACCGCTATCTCTTCGCTCTCGTCGACTCAAGCATTCAAGCTGGCGATGACTATCATTTCTCCCTCTTGAATGACAAAGTCGAACTAGTGGTGGGAGAAGAAGTGATTCTCACACCCGTCAAAAAGCAAGAATCTCTCTTCGGCACTTTCAGCAAGCAAGAAGTTCGCGAGAATCGCGAGCGCGTCCTGAACTTCTTCTATCATGTCGATTCCGTGCGCATCCCCGCACCCCAAAGCAATGGCTTCAAGATCAACGCCGTCGAAGGCAACGATGCCTACAAGAAAAAATACCATTATGTATTCGACCGCAAAGCCGTTCGCTTGCTGCCAGAAGGTGGCATCCTCGCGACCGTCTCAAAAATTGTCGATTATGGCAATCAAAAATACGCTTTGTTAGACATCGCTGGGCAACCTTTGCTCATCGAAGTAGATGCTGAATTTAACCAGCCCTCCGTCAATATTTGGATCGATAGCGACAACATCGAAGTCTGGCAAGCTGAGATCGACATGCGCATCTGCTAAATTTCACAAAAATTAATTAAAGAGATGGGTAGAAATATCCATCTTTTGTTTTATAATATTAATATGGCGAGCAACATAATACCCAGCGAATCAGCCAATCAGAGCAATCAACCCTTCTCAACTAACGCCAAGCCTCATTTCATGCAGCGCTTCGCCGGTGGATTGATCGATATATGCATTATCTTTCTCTTCTATTGGCTCTGCTACTTTTTCTGTATGAACACTCCGATTTCGCATGATTTCAAAGATTATCAGCATCAGATTACCGAGATCGAAGACATGACTAAACTCGACACTGGATATGGCGAAAAAATCCTCATCACTGCTGAGAATGGCTCCGACTATCTTGGCTATCAAAAATACATCGACGAAGAGCAGCACATCTACGTCGTAAAAATCATCGCCAATCCGACTGAGGAAATACGGGACTCCTACATTCAGAGCATCAAAGCCAATGAAGCATACAGCAATTTGACTTTCGATAAGGATCTTATCAATTATGGAATTAATGTTTTATGCGGGACTTTCACACTCGGCATTTTTCTATTAGCGGTACCGCTGATGAATCAGCGGCGAGCGACCATCGGTCAGCTCTTCGCTGAAGAGCAGCTCTTTGCCACGCGGTATGAGTCGCGCGCTCTTTGGTATCAGGTTTTGTTCCGCTATTTATTCATCTTGATCATCTGTGGCTGCTTGCCATTTCTATTCTTTGGCCTATACACTTTCTTCATTGTCCCAGTGGTCTTTTTAGTCATCGCTTCCCTCACCAAAAGCGGCAGGACTTTGCACGATTTAATCACTGGCACAAAAGTGATCGATAAAAAAACCTTCACCCCTCTAGTGGCAGACGATGATTTCTCTGAATAAATGTACATTTATTCTCAAATAATTACATTTTGCTCTCCCGCGCAACATGTATGCGCGTTTTAGAGTTGTTTTTTTATTCCAACAAAAATATACTAATTATGAACCTTCATCATATGAAGGAACAAATATAGGAGATAATTATGAAGTCAAAGAAGCTTTTGATTACTGCGCTCCTTCTCGCTGGCATAACTTTACCTTTAGTAAGTTGTGGCGAGAGCAAAGTGATCACCCTCTGGGTCGGCGAAGAGTCCGCCGAATTTTATCAAACGATTTGCAATGAGTATGTCGAATCTCATCCAGATTTCAAGTACAGCATTGACGTAACTGGTGTTGATACTGGCACGGTTGGTGGCGCGATGGCTACTGATAACACGGCCTGTGCTGATATCATCGTCACCGCTCACGACAACATTGGCAAGCTCGTCGAAAAAGGCTTAGCATATCCTTACACTGACGAGAGTCTCATCGCTCAAGTCACCGCTGATAACCCCGCCTCCTTCTTGGATGTTGTCTATTCTAACTACGGTGGCACGAGAAGTCTCTATGGTGTCCCCTTTATCTCTCAAGCTCTAATGCTCTATTACAACAAGCAATATGTCACCCCTGAACAAGCGACAACCTTTGAAGGTTTGATGTCCGCCGCCGCGGCTAAGAGCACCAAGACCAAGGCTTTCTCAGTGGTCGGAACCGATGGTTTCAACTACTCATTCAACCTTTTAGCGGTCAACGCTTCCAATAAATACACCTCATTAAAAATATACAAAAACCTCGAAAAGAATAACTGCTATGCCCAAGGCGATGATGAAGTCGCTAGCTTAAGATGGGCACAGCGCGTCTTCAATAACGACAATGGCGGGTTGTTCCCTACCGATAGCAACTGGGCCGTCAACATCGCCAATGGCGCAACATTAAGTATCATCGGTGGTGCTTGGCACTACCAAGCCTTCACCGCAGCTATCGGCAAGACCAATACTGGAATTACTCTAATTCCTACCTATACGCTCTCCGCTAGCGATGTCGAGGGGTTAAGCGCTGTTTCCGAAGGAACAGTGATGCAAGGTGGAACCTTCGCCGACTGCAAATGCTTGATGATGAACTTTGCGGCCAGCACCAAAAAGTACGCTTACATGCAAGAGATCGTCTCTTATCTCTCTAGCAAAGAAGTCCAATTGCAGTCCTTTATCGAATGCGCTAACGTCCCCGCCTATGCTGGCGCGGCTGACGATATCGCGGAAATCCAAGATCAAGTGGATCCCACTGTCTACGATTTAGCTGTCGCTCAGACTTCCATGGCTGAATTTGGTATCCCACAACCATTTGTGACTGGTACCCTCAATACTTATTACTATTCTAAGACCGCTCCTGATTTCTATAGAAACGCCGTGATTAATGATGCTGGCGCTTTCTCAACTCTCACTAAGATTAGAGAAACTCTCTATAAAATGGAGTACATTTGGCAAAAAGGCAAAGTCCCAGAAACCATTCCGGAAGACTTACCTGTCGATGTCCTGTAATTATCTAACTTTATTTATCGCCAATAATCATTGGCAAGAAAGGAGATAATGCATGGCTGATGTCCAAAAACCATCCCTTGAAAATGGGAAAGAAAAAAAGAATGTCTTTCTTGTCGCTTGCAAAGCAGTAGGACATTTCTTAACTAGCATCGGTAAAAGCATTGGCTCATTCCTTAAAAAGCTCGGTTTGAAAATCGGACGAGCTTTTAAGAATTTGTGGCAGATTTTTGTCGATGGAAGCATCGGAACAAAACTATCATTTTTCTTCTGCGGATCAGGAAATTTATATCACAAGCAATTTTTTAAAGGATTTCTTTATCTCATCTTCCAAATTGCTTTTATTCTCTTCATGGTCTTGTGTCCCGAGATTAACAATACCCCTTATGGATGGAAGGCTCTCCGCAACTTGGCCTTAATGGGAAATCCTGAATCCTATGTGATTTTCCGGCCTGGAGAACTTCCCATTAAAGTCGAAAAAGACGATTCCAAACTATTGCTTTTGTTCGGCTTAGTGACCATCGCAGTGGTCATCCTCTACATCATCGTTTGGTTTTCCAATATTAAGAGCTCCTACAAGAGCGATCAAGATGTCAAAGCTGGCCGCAAGCCGACCTCCTTTAAGCAAGACATGTCTTCCTTGCTCGACAATCGATTCCATTTCATGATGCTGACTCCCACCGCGATTGCGGCTCTCATCTTTACCGTCATTCCGACCATCTTTATGATTTGCATGGCGTTTACCACTTATAACGATTTTGATATGAACGCCGCTCTCGATCCATATTATAAGAATCTATTCCACTGGAATGGGCTCACCAACTTCCTCGATATCTTTGAGGGAAGCACAACCTTAGGGCGAGAGATTGGCGCGCGCTTCTTCCCAGTTTTGGGTTGGACCATGGTGTGGGCCGTGTTCGCGACTTTCACCTGCTATTTTGGCGGTATTCTTCTCGCCATTCTTATCAATAAGAAAGGCATTCGCTTCAAAAAAGTATTTCGCACGGTCTTCATTTTGACCATCGCGATTCCGCAATTTATTTCGCTTCTCGCCATGAGAAACATCTTGAGCGGTCAAGGACCAGTCAATCAAATCCTCCAGAATTTGGGATGGATAGATTCGGCGATTGGCTTCTTAGGCAATAATACTTCCGGAGATAACCCTTATCTCGCTAAGTTCATGGTTATTCTTATCAACATGTGGCTAGGTATTCCTTACACCATGCTGATGACATCCGGCATCTTGATGAATATTCCTTCCGACTTATACGAAGCCGCGAGGGTGGATGGCGCGACGAAGACTAAAATGCTCTTCAAAATCACCTTCCCCTACATCATTTTCGTCACGACGCCTTATTTGATTTCTTCCTTCATTGGAAACATCAACTCATTTAACACCATCTTCCTTTTGACTGGTGGTGGACCAAACGTGGTCGGTGGCACCTATGTCGCTGGTGAAACCGACTTGCTCGTCACATGGCTATATAAGCTGACGATCACCAATGGCGAATACAATACCGGCGCGGTGATCGGCATCTTTACCTTCTTGATTACCGCGACGATTACCCTCATTACTTATCGCCGAAGCAAGGCTTACAAAGAGGAGGATACTTTCCAATGATGCAATCAAAGAAAAAGTTCAATGGTTTTCATTTAACTCAAAGAGCAAATAATATCCTCTCTCGCACACTCTCATATCTCGGGCTCGTCATGCTTTCTTTGGTATGGATTATCCCTATTTTGTGGATCGTCCTTTCCGCTTTTAGAACTGAGACTAACGTCGATGGCGATCTCATCGGCATCGTCGTGAGCAACTATTTCCCCACGAAATTAGGCTTTGACAATTTCATTAATCTATTCACTAACAGCTTCTATGGGGTCAAAGGTGCTTTCCCAATGTGGATGCTTAACACATTAATTGTCGCTGTCGTCTCTTGCGTAGTTTCCACCTTCCTAGTTCTATCGGTGGCTTACTGCATGTCCAAGCTCCGCTTCAAAATGCGAAAAGCTTGGATGAATCTCACAATGATTCTCGGCTTATTCCCGGGCTTCATGTCGATGATTGCCGTCTATTTCTTGCTCAAATCCATCGGCTTAGCGGGCAATACCGCTGAATCCGCTTATCTGAATATTCTCGGCTTGATTCTCGCCTATTCCGCTGGCGCGGGCATGGGCTTCCAAGTCGCGAAAGGATTCTTCGATGTTCTGCCTACTTCTCTTGTAGAATCAGCCAAGCTCGATGGCTGCTCCAATTTTAGAATCTTCTTAAAGATTATTTTACCGATGTCTAAACCCATCATCATCTATACCGCCTTGATGAGTTTCACTGGACCGTGGATGGACTTCATCTTTGCCAAAGTTATCATCGGGCAAGGCGCGCCTGAATGCTGGACCGTTTCCGTGGGTCTTTACTCACTGCTATTTGGGCCACAATCGGATGCTAACTTGTTCACCCAATTCGCGGCTGGATGCGTCTGCATTGGCATTCCAATTGTCGGATTATTTATGTTCCTCCAAAAATACTATGTGGAAGGGGTTACCGCTGGCGCGGTGAAAGGTTAGAGGTGGATATATGCATACTGCTTTAACTCCCTGGAAGATTTGCCGCTACGCCATCTTCGGTGCCATCGGATCTATCGGCCTATTCTTGGCCAGTATTCTGACTCCCTTTTACTCATACACTTACCTTTTCCAAGGCAACACGATGACCTTCGTGGAAATCGTCAAGGCTAACTCGACGCTTTTATTTCCTTTTATCGGATTGATATGTGCCATCTTATTTTTGATTGCTAGCTTGGTTTTGATGATGGTTTTACCCAATCAAAAAGTATCGCAAACCATCTCCTCAACATTAACCTTTGTTTCCGCTTTTATTTCGCTGGCCGTCTTCATTATCTCGATCTGCAGATTATGGGTTGTTCCCTATGAATTCTCCTATTCAGCAGCCCAGAGTTTACTAGTGGGATATATTCTTTATATTGTTTTCACTGTCTATCACGGTGTCTTGTCTTGCTATGTGCTAGCACTAAATGGAAAGTAGGAGATCGATATGAAAATTAAGCCTTATTTAAGAATCCTGCCTCTCTCCCTTGTCGCCCTTATTGCTGGCTGCAGCTACGGCGGAACCGCCGTCATCGCCCACGCCGATTTCGTGAGTTTTTATCAAGACGAGAAACTGAATTTACAGAACAGCAAAACCTTTGCGGTCGGCGACATTATCTCCCTTAACTCATCTCTCATTGATGGTGATGAGAATCATGTTACTGAGTCCTTTAATCTTTCGACTGGATCGTATTCTCGCTGGGCTAGCGAGCATAAAGGCAGCCCTTTAAGCTTTGCTTATGTTAAAGATGTCAAAGATGCTAGCAAGGTGCAGATAGAGAGCAAGAAGTACTCTTCTATCCTCAGCTTTAACTCCACCAAAATTGCCGATGATGAATCCGAAGGCAAAAACGTTACCACTGCGGATATAAACACTTTCGTCTATAAGATTGATGATATCCACGGAACGGAAGAAAATTTTGACAAGCGTAATTTTGTCGATCGAACCGATTCCTACGAAGTGTCTTACTATAGCGAGGATTACGGGAAAACCGTTAAAACAACGACAAAAACTTGGTCCTCTATCGTCAACACACTCTCGCTAAACTATACATATAACGAGTCCACTGATATCACGAAGACTGATAAAGTTGAGCAGAACTACTCCTTTACGTACGTGGAGATTATTGATGGTTTAGATGTCGAAACCAGCTTAACCTATTCATTTAGCTCTGTAACCAGCACTAGAGAAGAAGTTCTCGATGATCTAGGCAATGTTATCAGCGGCGATAAAACCATCATCACGACTAGCGAGGCGACAACGATGACTGACAACGGCAGCAATGGGGTCAAAAAGTACAAAGAATCAGTCTATCATTGGGGGGCTGGCGAATACGTCAAAGATGAAGGAAATTCCTTCGAGCTCGATGATGACACATCTTTCCGCTTTGATTTACAAGAGGCTTACCTCGACTCCTTTATGGCCGGGGAAATGTTTGAAGTGTGGAGCACTCTTGCTGAATTGACCGTTTTCCTCGCCGACTTGACCATTTTTTATGATAATCTTTTCTTCGATTTTGAAACTTATCTCAATGGCGCTATTGAGAACGAAGAGATCGTAAAGGAAGGATTGACTTATCAA
>Ga0209098_1001599_pt1 | contig 21297 bp, 14 predicted proteins | sample AD_JPNHW1_MetaG_FD_184429 | JGI IMG/M metagenome (GOLD analysis project Ga0209098, IMG submission 184429) | Active sludge microbial communities of municipal wastewater-treating anaerobic digesters from Japan - AD_JPNHW1_MetaG (SPAdes) (version 2) | ecosystem: Engineered > Bioreactor > Anaerobic...
CTGCCGGGGATGACCTCCACGGAATATCCCGGGATATCGGCCGACTCATACGCCTGGGCTGAACCCAAAGGCGACACCCTCTGCTTCGTGGTCGGCCAAAGCTGGTACGATCAGTTCATCATGAAATCGAATGACAACGGCGCCACCTGGACCAAGACGGTCATCTGGCCCTGCCCGTATAACTTCTGGGCCGGCGGTGACACCACCGGCATCTTCTATTGCCCCGACGGCGCCAGCGCCGTAGCCCTCGACAAGAACGGCAAGGCACATGTGCTGTTCGGCCTGCAACGCGGCATGGGCGACGAAACGGGCAGTAAATACTGGTATCCCTTTACCGACGGGCTGATCTACTGGAACGAAGACAAACCGGAGCTGCCCGAAGTGCTGGATCCCGATTGGCTCGATGAAAACGGCTATGTGATCGGCTGGGTGCAGGATACCATGGTTTGGCATGCCGAGACAACCGCCCTGGCCTATTACTATAACTCGATGAGCAGCATGCCACAACTCGCTTTCGACGACCAGAACAATGCGGTCGCCGTCTGGAGCAGCGTGACCACCCTCACCGATCCCAACAGCTTCATGCTTCGTCATGTCTTTGCCAGAAAATCGCAGGACGGCGGCGCCACCTGGAACAGCGACATCATCGACCTCAACTCCGATCTGCTCTACACCTGGTCGGAGTGTGTCTATCCTTCCCTCTCCCCTACCAGCAATTATTTCTGGCACATTCTTTTCCAGGCCGATGATTATGCCGGTTCCTATGTCCAGGCTCCCACGCAGGGACAGACCGATATCACCGAAAATTCGATGACCTACCTGAAGTTTTCGAAATGGATGAACGGCATCAATGACCCGTGCGGGCAGGACCTCGGAGGTCTCCGTGTCTCCCCTGTCTTCCCGAATCCTGCTTCGGCCAATGCCTTCCTCAACCTGGATGTCACTAACAGTCAGCGCATCCGCATCGAGCTCACCTCGATCACCGGGCAGGTTGTCCGCGAATACCAACCGGGCACACTCACTGCCGGCGTCCACCGGGTAAAGCTGGATTTGACCGGGTTACAACCGGGTATCTATCAGTATACGGTCATTGCCAACACCGGAAAGGCATCGGGAAAGGTCATCAAAACGCAGGAATGACAAGACCTTTCAGCGTTTCTTTCGCCGACAGTGGATTTTTCAAATTTGGTTTTGAAATCTGAAAAAATCTACCTAATTTTGCACGCGCAAAAAGAAATGCGGCCCGTTCGTCTAGGGGTTAGGACGTCAGGTTTTCATCCTGGTAACAGGGGTTCGATTCCCCTACGGGCTACAGATAAATGCGAAATGTGAAATGCGAAGTGCGATAAACTTCAGACACCACATTTCGCATTTTGCGTTTTACAGTTCGCACTTCACAGTTCGCACTTGAAATGCCTGTCGGCAAGCAGGCAATTTCGCATTTGATTTTCAGGTGCGTAGCACCGAACCATTTGTAGAAAGGGATCCCAACCTCGGAAATTTCAAGGTGCAGAGCACCGAACAAATCAATTGTTGATAGCAGGGAAATGTAAAATGTCTAAGTGCATGAAAAATTTCCGAAATGAGGTATATTTAATTGTTATACACCATTTTCCATCTTTCTTTAGCATTTTAAAACCTTCTGATTTTCTTGTTCATTTTCTTTTTGCTTGTCCAAAAAGAAAACGAACCAAAAGAAAAACGACAGCCGTGCCTTTTCGACGACCCACTAACGGCTCGATCCCTAAGCCAGCTAAGGCCGTTTATCGGCCTTCGGCCTCCTAAACGTCTGTACCTGGCTTTATACGGGATCTTCGCCGAGTGGGTACCCCGCCGAAAAGTCAATGGCGATTTTGAAACCGCTGTCTTTTTGCCTCACCTTCAGGATTAGATCTAACGACAAATTCTCTTTTATCAAAATGTCCGAAGATATTCATAACCACTGGCAAAATGGTATATCTAAGGCTTCTATTTGGTTGGGGAACTTAAGAATTCCCTGGTCAGCTTTAAGCAAAACTCCGGTTGACAAGCAAATACAGAATGACCCGATGCTGGTATTATGATCAATTTTATATTTCTGAATACTTTCAGATAATCCGCAATGCATCCCCACGGTATTGGATCGCTTTCACCCAAAAGGATCATTACAGGGGTGTCGAGACCGTGCAAAAATTCTCGTCTGTCTTTTCCTTTTTCCAGGCTCAACCCTGTCCTGAAATGCGCATAACCCCCACTACCCCTTTCACAGGAGGAAGAACAAGATAACCCCGTCCTTTCTGATTTTTGCTTAGCTATGTTGGCCATAAAACAATCCAAAAGACTATCAATTTCATCATCAGGGGCTGTCTTAATGCCAAAACCTGCGTAATCACTGATCCTGGTAAACTTTTTATATGCAACAGGTTCAAGGTATTCAGAAGGAAAGTGTTTGGTAATTTCTCTGTTTTTTAATTTCACACTATCTGGTAAAGGAATCAGGATGTCATCCAAATGCTTTGGTATTATTCCGCCGGGACCGGAGAAAATTAGTTTTTCAACTTTTTCGGGATGCTCAGCCAGGTATGCAGGTGCCAATGATGCCCCCCATGAATGTCCTATAAAAATAACTTTTGATGCTTCTAATAAATCGACGATTGCTTCTAAATCGCGCAGATGCCTTTTAACACTATATTCCCTGATATTGCGAAGCCTGGCTGATCTGCCACTTCCTATCTGGTCGTATAAATAAACGTCGTAGCCATCGTCAGCAAGTTTGCTAAAAACAAAAAGGTCTTGTGATGTCACATAACCACCCGGTCCTCCATGAAGATATATAATCGGGACAGGTTTCCGGGGCTCATGCCCTTTGAAAAAATAAAATGCGATTCTTGATCCTGTCGGCAAATCCCAATATTGATTCGTTACGGTGGTTATAGAGGAAGAAATTATTCCAAATGTTTGTCCAAAAATACAAATAAGAAATATGGACGTTAGCAGGTGTTTCATATTAGACATATACGCACCGAAAATACAAGAAAGAACCGTTGTTTTTCTGCATACGATAAAATAAATGTTCATTATGTGTAATGGATCTGATAAAATTTCCGAGATAAAGGACACGCCATGGCGTGTCCCTACGGGTGCATCCATAGGTAAGAATGGCAATTTGAAGAAAAATTGTCACGGACTGAGGTATACATATAGCACATTTTCCGTTTTTTCCCCTTATCTTGCAGATAATCAAAACCCCCATGATCTATGGCAAGACTATACCTTTTTCTTTCCCTGGTTCTGCTCTTCCCGATCCGGGGATATCTCCAGCAAGTCAGGCCTCTCTCTGAGGAGGATTCCCTCTTTCGCATCGAATGTCCACAAAAAGCGGTAGGAGACCTCTTCCATAAAAAGGATCAAACGCCCAAACCGCCCCGGAAATTGAGCGCCCTGATCCTGCCGAACATCAGTTCCAATCCCACCAACGGGTTCATTGCGGGGGTCGGAGGATCGCTGGGTTGGAGCTTCGGTCCCCGGGAAAACACGAACATCTCGGGGGCAGGCTTCACCGTGGCCTATACCAGTAAAAACCAGTTGCTCACCTTCGTCAAGTCCAACCTCTACACCAAACACAACACCTTCTTCCTCCAGGGCGATTTTCGCTTTTACATCTACAGTCAGCCTACCTACGGGCTGGGGACCAACGCTCCGGATACGGGAAATATCCCGTCGTCCATCAGCTGGTTGGGGGAAAACATGGCGGAAGACGACCTCTCCTTCCCCATGCTGTTTGATTACGTCAAGATTCATGAGATCGTAAGCCGGAAGGTATATGAAGGTGTATACGTGGGTATCGGGTACCATCTCGATTACTATTACGACATCCGGGACAAAAACCTAAGGCTGGATTCCGTTCCAGCCCTGCTGACACCCCATTATGTCTATTCCGAAAAGTATGGTTTCCATCAGGATCAATATGCCTTATCGGGCCTCAGCGCCAATTTTGTTTACGATACGCGCGATAACCTGATCTGTCCCTACCAGGGGATCTATGCCACCGTCAACTACCGGTACAATTTCCGCTTCCTGGGAAGCGATCAGGATGAATCCTCGCTGTGGCTTGAATTCAGAACATATCTGGGGCTTTCCAAAAAGAGGCCCCGCAACCTGATCGGCTTCTGGGTTTTCGGCGATTTTACCATGTCGGGACATCAGCCGTATCTCACCCTGCCGGCCCTGGGGGAAGACCAGCGTACCCGATCCGGGAGAGGATATGCCAATGGCCGTTACCGGGGAGAAAACATGGTTTACGGAGAGGTGGAATGGAGGTTCCCGATCCTCCCCTGCTCCCAGATCCTGGGCGGGGTTCTGTTCGTCAATGCAGTGACCACCAGTAATCAACTCAGGGATGTAGGGTTGTTCGAATATATCTGCCCCTCCGCCGGTTTCGGCATCCGGATCATGATCAACAAGTACTTCCGTACCAACCTCAACCTCGACTTCGCCATCGGGAAGAGATCCAAAGGGTTTTATTTCTCGGGACAGGAGACCTTTTGAGGTTCTTCGTTCATGTTCAAATGCGAACTGTAAAATGTATTTCTCATTTTACCTGCCTGCCGGCAGGCAGGCATTTCGCATTTGTTTTTCAAGGTGCGTAGCACCGAACCATTTGTAGCAAGGGATCCCAACCTCGGAAATTTCAAGGTGCAGAGCACCGAACAAATCATCGTCAATTAAAGAAATCAAACACATAGTTTTCGTCAAATTCTACCTCGTTCTTACGAAGTATTTCTAAATATTCCTCTCTGAACGTTCTCTTTTTGTGATGATTATCTTGATTTACAATGTATTTAACCACTGTGTCTATTTGCGATTTGGAATGTGTAAAAGCCCCATATCCTTTTTGCCATTCGAATTTGAAGGTTGACAACCGATTTTCCTTCACCCAATGTGTTGATGAGGTTTTGATGTCTTCGACCAAATCGGGAATTAAATCACTAGGATGATAACCGATTAAAAGATGAATATGGTCAGGCTGTGCGTTTATGGCCAATAGTTTATGTCTCCGGTTTTGAACTACAACGGTTATATATTTTTCTAAAATGTTTTTCCATTCTTTTTTTATTAATGCCTCTCTGTTTTTGGGGGAGAACAGGAGATGGATATAACATTTGGTGTAGGTATTGGCCATATTATAAAAATTTAACCGGGATTTGTTCGGTGCTCTGCACCTTTTGTTGTGTTATTCATTCTTTTGCTACAAATGGTTCGGTGCTACGCACCTTTTGTTGTTGCTGTCCAAATTTGTTAAAAATGAATTTGATAAAAAAGTAGGGATTGGAGTTGCTCCGGGAAGGGATTATTTACAAGAAAAATAAAAACCAAGCCCCATGGTAAAATTATCACTTTTCTCCCAAATTACCAATATGATCACGGAGAGTTTTTAGTTCCATCGTAAACAATCACGAATCTGACAAATACTGTAGAAAAGAACACCCAATCCAAGCAAAACAAAGATGCAACGCACCGAACTAATCGCATTTCGCACTTCACAGTTCGCATTTGGTCAGGGGGCTAGGGGAAAGATACAAAAAACTGGCTGGTTCATAAGAAACTTTTGAAAATATTTGGAAATTTGGAAAATATTTAGTAAATCGCATCCTTATTTTACAAACCGCATGCGGCGCATGATAATAATTTTATTCCGGGGTTAGCGCGCAGGGACAGCAGGATGAGCGGCATTTGTGGATTTACATGGCTTTGCTTATTTATTGACTGATAAATAATTGAAATCATCGTTTTAAAATCCAAATAATCATGGGTACATGGATTTTCATTGATTCAAAAGACGAAGGAGGCATTTCCCCTTCGGAAGGTAAACTACGTAAAGTTGTTTTTATCTGTATTGTTTTCTTTCATGTTTCACTGATGGCTGTCGGTCAGATGGTGAACGGGCAGGACTCACCCGGATGGGAGTCGTGGAAATATGCCGGAGATCGGGGGACTTCAACATTTTCACCTTTTTCGACGGAGTGGCGATGGGATACGATTCTTTGTTACGACACCCTCAGCCTGAGCAACCGGTTGACCCGCATCTTTGGCGCAATGGTATGGATTTCAACACCCTGTCGGAACAGTGGGATAACGGGACCTGGATCAACTCTTACCAGGAATCATACACCTATAATGCCAACGGCGATCCCCTCTCTTCGTTACGGCAAATCTGGGTCGATAATACCTGGCAAAATGATAACCGGTGGGCCTATGGGTATTATCCCAATGGGAATTTGGATTATTTCTGGAGAGAAGTCTGGCAATCGGACGAATGGGTGAAATACTGGAGATATACGATGTCATACGGTCCAAACGGGAAAGAAGATTCCGTAATCATGGAATCGGAGCAGAATAATGAATGGGTTAAGGACCACTTATGGTTATATTCCTATGATACCAGCGGCAATATATTGATCCGACTTACAAAATTATGGTCAGGTGCGGACTGGGAACCCGGTTACCGGGAATCAAATACGTATAACAACCAGGGAAATGTTTTAGTCAGTCTTGGCGAATCCTGGCAAGGTTCTTCCTGGGGGAACTTCGCCAGACAATCCTATACCTATGATTCGGCCGGGAACAGGTTAACCTACCAAATGGAATTATGGCAATGGGGCGAATGGGTGAATAATTGGTTATTCCAGTACCAATATGATGCGGCAGGGAACAAGATTACAGAAATGGAGCAGTCATGGGGAATCAATGAATGGATTAATTCCAACAAAACGATGTATACGTATGATACAAGTGGAAACCAGCTAACGAAGATGTATCTGGACTGGGAGATGGGATATTCGGTTTGGATAAGAAACTATAAACAAACGTATTCTTATGATTCCTATGGAAATTCGATTACCGCCCGGTATGATAAATGGGATGTCACAAATAGCGAGTGGGTACCCTTTGTCGGCGACCTAACAGTGTATTTTAACAAAAACTGGGATCAGACCCTGAACACTCACCAATATGCAGCGACCATCTCACCGGTCATTGTTTCCACCGGGCCGGAGATCCCTTCGCCCGGATTCAACCTTTACCCCAATCCTGCGACGTCGGCAGTGACGATACAGTCAGGACTGATCACACCCGGTCAACCTGCACAAATTACCATTTATAACCTTCAGTGGCAACCTGTTCTGACAAAATCCACCACCGCTCAAACGAAAAGGATCGATCTTAACGGGTTAGCTGACGGTATTTATTTTGTAAAAGTGACTATAGAAGGAAAAAGTCAGATACGAAAACTGGTGAAGAGATAATTCCGATTCGCCAAACCGATCGCATTTTGCATTTCACAGTTCGCACTTGGCCAGGCGCCTATGTTGCTGCTATTTTCCAAAGACCATTTTAAGCCCAATGATAATGATGATGATTCCAAACACTTTTGTAAGTACTTCCGGTGAAAGTTTAATAGCCATTTTACTTCCCAGATAACTTCCTGCCAAAAAACTAACGCACAGAATAGCGGCTACTTTAAAATCGACCTCTCCGGCTTTATAATAATTATAAACTGCCAGAGCTCCAATGGGGGGTAACATCATAGCCAGAGAAGTTCCCTGGGAAGCATGTTGGGTCATTCCAAGAAAATAAACCAGACAGGGAACGACAATAAGTCCGCCCCCTATCCCAATGAAACCACTCAGGGTTCCGGCAAAGACACCAATGATCAGGATAATGATAATCGTTTCCATATTGAGCTTCTTACAGGTAGGGTTATGATTCATATTACAGCATTATTCGATGCATCTTCTTTTCGGAAAATGATCCTGGTTATCACCATTTCTCTGTTAAAAGTATGAATATTTGTCATTTCATCTCCCAAAAATCACCGGGTGCAAACCAATCGCACTTCGCAGTTCACAGTTCGCACTTGGTCAGGTAACCGCTATTGTTTGAGGAATTTTGCGTGCAGGATGGGACCGGATTCGGATGAGAAGGAAACCAGGTACATGCCGGGACTGAGGTTGGAAATATCGATCGGGCCGGTTGTCGTTCCGTTCACAAATGAGGCGATCGCGGGTTGAACAACGATCTGTCCACTTACTGACCGGATGGTGATCTTTCCGTCAGGAATGGGTTCTCCGGGCTGCATTTTAATCAGGAATGATGTGGCTGCGGGATTAGGGAAGATGCTCATTCCTGGTCTTTCGACCGGTATTTCCGGTTCCGTACCGGTCAGGATGTCATCCCGGTACCAGAAACCGTTACCACTGGAACCCAGGAAGACCCGGGTACCCAAAAGGTGAATGGGTCCGAAAAAAGTGGAGCCGCAATGTTCCAGGTTATCAGCAATACTCGTCCAGTTCAGCCCTTCATCATAGGTGATGAAAACTTTGGGGGTGAAATCGCACGTTTTTAGTCCGTAGCCGTATCCTGTGGAGAACGTCGCCTCCTCCGTGGCAGACATATCCGTAAACGTGAAATCATATATGTTCAGGGGGATCGTGTCCCAGGTGTATCCATTATCCGCTGAATACAAGATGGTGCTACCGGCAAAAACATAAAACCGGCCGTTCAAATATTTCAGGATCGGATCATCGCCGGGAATGTTAATTTCCAGGGTGTCAACCGTATTTCCGTTGTCGTGCGAGATACAAATGGGACAGTTAGCCAGTCCTGCCATTACCAGGGTAGAATTCCCGGCTCCGAGAGCATGCAAACTTCCAAACTGATTTATCGGAGCGGGTTCCCAGTAAACCGGATCTGCTGCTGACCGGTACAACCGGTTTTGACAGGCCATAAACAGGAATGATTCCCCGACAGAAAAGTCACTTATCTTCCCGTAGTAATCCGGAGGGAGACCGGCCACCTCTTCCTTCCATGATATCCCATGATCATCACTGACGAAAAAGGAATATTGATCTTTCAGGTAGAACAGAGAATCGGTCATGATAAATTTTTGACCATTACCGCACCCGGGATAGTTTACGACACTTTCAAAATCAGCGCCGTAATCAGAAGAATGGTATAAGTTATCACGCAGACAGATCCAAACCTCATTATCCAGGGATGAAATATATTGTACATCTCCACCGTACAGACCGGTCATGAAAGGCTGCCAGACTAAATTTCCCATTGCCCGGAAGGGTCCATCTTCCGACACACAATAATACGTGGTATCGATACAGCCCAACCCCGTAACGGAATAGCAGGTAAGTCCTTCAGTCCTGGATATCCAGGCGTTCCAGTTGGCGTTCAACTGCCAGATCCCGTTTCCGTATCCGTACAAAACATTGTTCAATACCTTGAAATGATCGAAGGTCAATGTGTCATTCATGCAGCTCCATGAATTATTAGCCACGGAAAATTTATAGATACCGGAAATGTATGGAGACGTAGCCCACCATGTTCCGCCATAACGGCAAACTTCCATCAGGTATTGGCACATGGTTGGAGGCAACCCGGTCAACGGTATAGTGGTCCATAGGTTCCCGTGGTCTGTGGTTTCAAAGATCGCCGTCCTGGGAAAATCCAGGCAGAACAGGCTTGAATCGTGGGAGAAAATGTACAACTCACCAGCAGTCGGGGAAGGCGAGGGAACAATATTCCAGGAAGCGCCATAATCATAAGAACATTTGACCTGATTCAGTCCGTCAAGCACAAAAAAGACGGAATCAGTTCCGGTAAAGGTAATCGGTTGGTCCACATTTAAAGGCTCCAGGGTGTCCCAGGTCTCACCAGCATCAAACGAGCGGTAGAAGGTATTATAGAAATAAGACATGATGCACTGACCGGCTACGGCATATCCCATGATGTCCAGGTCCAGCTTAGGTTCCCAACAGACAGAATCGACATGCCGGACCGTAATCCCGGCAGGAGTGCTATTCGTGACCAGGGTGGAATCTATCAGGAACAGGCCGTCACAGGGCGCCCCCTCCATACCCGTTGCCGGTAACCACTGGGCTTTTGCCCCGATACCAGACAAAAGCAGAAGGACCAAACCAATAAATACTCCTGATCGTTTCATGATCCCTGATTTTTTGCATAAATATAATAAAAACTATGAAAATCACATACATCTGTTCATATTTGTTGCATTTCGCACTTTACCTGCCTGCCGGCAGGCAGGCATTTCGCACTTGACACATGCTACTCGCAATAGTACACCAACGCCTGCCTGGCTTTGTCGTATCCCATGTTTAATGCCTTTCGAAGATCGTCACAGCCGTTATCCCCTGTCTCGAAGAGGGCAATCCCGCGTAAATAGTAGGTTGAAGCGGTACCGGGATCAACCCTGACGGCCATGTTCAGATCCTCCAATGCACCCCGGAAATCGTTCTGTCCGCCGCGAATAATGGCCCGGTTTTGTAATGCGCCAAAATGTTCCGGATCATAGTGCAGAACCCGGGTAAAATCATCAAACGCCAAAACCCACTCATTTTTCCTCATATAGACAGTTCCCCTCGCGAAAATGGCATCGGTGTAATCCTCTTTACAACGGATGGCTGTCGAAAAATCAGTGATGGCCAGGTCTGCCTGCTGCGTCTTTGTAAAGACTATTCCTCTGTTATAATAGGCCTGTGAATAATCCGGGCTGACCGAAATAGCCCGGTCAAGATGTTCCCGCGCAGCTTCATAGTTCCCTTTCCCGATCTCCAGGGTGGCTAAGGTATTCAGAATGATTTCCGAATCTTCATCATGACATAACGCTTGTGAGAACAACTTCTCCGGATCTTTCCATAACAGGCTTCGATGGAAGGCGGATACTGACAGGAACCCAATATACAACGTCAGCACGACAACGACTGACTTTTTGAGAAGGGACGGAGTTTTGGGAAGGTATTCCGCGATGGAGGCAATCAGTAAAAATACTCCCACTGAAGAGAGATAGACGTATCTGTCGGCGATAACAAACTCGCGGCGTTGGGTAACGACCGCAACGATCAGGCTGTTTATCAGAAAGAACCAAATACCAAACCCGGCCATCCGGGGGATCTTTTTCCGGAAAATAACAGCTGACACCAGTAACAGCAAGAAAAAAGCGACGACGATCATCTCTTTGGCCTGAATCCCTTCACCGGGAGAAAACGGGAATGAATAAAAAACAGAAAGCGGAAAAGGGAAAACTATTTTCATCAGATAGACTGAAGCCGCGTAGAACATCAGGAAGACCTGCTCGAACCCGGAGAAATGAAATCCGTACGAGATATACCCGTATCCCTGCTGGGCATAATAATTAGCCAATCCGAAGGGTATACACAGCAGAAAAAAAGGGATTTTATCCGGAATCATTTTTGCCACTGGTCTTTTCTTCAAATAGAAATCTATCAGGATCAACACGAAAGGCAATGTAACTGCCTGTATTTTCGACATTAAAGAAAAAGCGAAGCACAGCACCGCCCATCCATAGTTTTTCCACGAACGGTCTTTTTCCAGGTACTTCAGATAAAAGATGAGGGTCAGAAAATAGAAGAGCGTATACATCAGGTCCTTGCGTGAAGTGACCCATGCCACCGACTCAACATGCATCGGATGGATGGCGAAAAGAAGGGCTGCCAGAAAGGCCGGATTGATTTTGCCGGTCAGCTTCCGAAGAAACAAGTACAAAAGAAGCGTGTTAAGGGAATGCAGCAGGATGTTGGTCAGGTGAAAGGTAAAGGGGCTTCCTTGCCCGATAGCGTAGTCCAGCATGAAACTCAGGGTAGTGACCGGGTGGTACAGTCCCACCTGGGAAGAGCCGAAAGTGTGCAAAATCTGATGTACGCTCAGCTGCCGGTTAGCCGGATTCAGCGCCACCGCTGCATCATCCCAGCAGAAGAAGCCGTTATTCAGGGTGGTGATATAAACAACCAGGGAGCAAACAACGAGGACTACTTCATTGAACCAATTCCACTTTGCCGGATTAATCGTTTTCATGACATAGAAAACCACATAGCCATCCTACAAATATACAAAATATAGATTTTTTTGATAGCCCTGGAAAGAAAATTACAAGAAGGTTGATTTATGATCTGGATGAATTGTTTTCAGTTCGTAACTGGTGCTTCTCCCCCCTGCTTCCGATTTTTGTAAAATATTCATTTCTATCAGACCATTAATATCTCTGATGGCGGTGTCTTTAGAACATTTCCCGATTTTTGCCCATTTCGAAGATGTCAACTTACCATTAAATCCATCCAGCATTTTCTTCAATACTTTCTTTTGTCTTTCATTAAGTATGATGGCCGAATGTTTTTGCCAAAAATCAGCTTTAAATAAAACATTATTTAATACCTTATCGGTTGATTTTAAGGCTTTTATCAGACATTTAAGAAACCATTTTATCCATTCCGTTATATCCAGGTTCCCTTTTTGTGTTTTTTCCAGGATCTCATAATACTGTTTTCTCTCCAGCCTGATCTGTGCCGACATACTATAAAACCGCTGTGTACTATTGTCTGATTGAGCCAGTAACATATCTGTCAATGCTCGTGTTATCCTGCCATTGCCATCATCAAACGGATGAATGGTTACAAACCATAAATGAGCTACGGCCGCTTTTATTACCAGGTCCATTTCTTTCGGTTTATTGAACCATCGTAAGAATTGTATCATTTCTTTTTCGACACGTGTAGAATCCGGAGCTTGAAAATGGATTCTTTCTTTCCCCATTGCCCCGGATACCACTTGCATCGGGCCTGTAGTATCATGTCGCCAATTTGCTACTCTGATTTTGTACATTCCACTTCTACCAGTCGGGAATAAGGCAGCATGCCAATCAAAAAGCCTTTCGGCCGTCAGTGGTTTGAAACAATTTTTCGTTGCATCGATCATCATTTCAACCATTCCGTCCACATTTCGATCGGAATCAACCGATCCTGCTATTTTCATTCCTAACCTTCGGGCGATGGAAGAACGAACCTGGTCAGGATTCAATATTTCCCCTTCAATTTCAGTTGATTTAATAATATCAAGTGTCAGGGTGCCAAGTAACGCTTCATTCCTCAAAACAAATCCTATTGATTCCATTTTACCCATTAATCTTCCCTGCAAATTTCTTGCTTCACTCAATACGTTCACAATCTCATCACTTTCCCAGGTGAAATGTGGCCAATCCTTCTGTTGATGTATAAAAGCGCTCATTTGTTGCAATTTTTGCAACGAATATACATCTTATTCGTCGCGTTGACAAATTTTTCGTTGCATTATTTGCGTCAAATACATCCATTATTCGTTGCACAGCGCTTCCCCATGATCGCAGACAACGGCGAATACAGGGAATGGCGGGGATTGTGTGCGACCTGGTTTCACGCCGGTTTTTGCCGGATGAAATCAACGGAATAATGCATCATCGTGGCAAGTGCTCTATTTGATGCATGGTAAAGAAAAAATGTTCTGTCCTGAGCAAAACAAAACATAAAAGCACTCCTTATTTATACCTAGACAAAATAAAAATCATATATTCATCTTATTTATTTTGATTCATTATAAACCTATTTACCAATTTATAGTACTGTTTTTCTGTTTTTTACATTATCTACAAATACTAATTATCTTTTTTTTAATATTTTGTGTGTGTCATATTATATTATTTTTTATTTTTGTTTCACTTCAAGCATTCTATGATATATTATTTGCGGTTGTTTTACCATCATTCCCTTCCATACAAGTAATATACATTGAGATAAGCCAATGAGTATTAACCATTAAAAAAAGGAGAGTAACAATGCGACACAAGCGATTAAAACTATGTGCTGTACTCCTGTTGGGCCTTGGGCTATCAGGTTTACAAGCACAGGTAAGTGTTGATGCTGCCGGAGGAAATGCTTCGGGAAGCGGAGGCTCGGCGAGCTATTCCGTAGGGCAAATGGTTTGTAGCACCCATACGGGAACAAACGGATCTGTAACACAAGGGGTACAACAACCTTATGAAATTTCGGTAATCACTGCCATTAAAGAAGTGAAAGACATTCATCTGTTGGCTTCTGCCTACCCCAACCCCGTGAATAGTTTGCTGACGTTATGTGTCAATGAAAGTGATATATCGAATTTATCATATAAATTACACGACATGCACGGAAAACTGTTACAAAAGGGGGACATTACAGAAACCCGCACCCTCATTGAAATGGGAAATCTTGTTCCGTCAACTTACTTTCTTACAGTGACCCAAAACAACCAAGACGTAAAAACATTTAAAATCGTGAAAAAATAGAGAATCATGAGAAAAGTATATACATTTATTGCAGCAGTATTATTAACGGCAGGCGTGTGCGCTCAATCACCGGAAAAAATGAGCTATCAGGCAGTTATCCGTAACGGCAGTGATCAATTGGTTACCAATACCGGCATTGGTATGCAAATTTCTATTTTACAAGGCTCTGCAAGTGGCACATCCGTATTTGTAGAAACACATACGACAACCACCAATGCAAACGGACTGGTAAGTATTGAAATAGGCAACGGAACAATTGTAAGTGGCGATTTTGCTACTATCGATTGGGCAAACGGCCCCTACTTCATTAAAACGGAAACCGATCCGACAGGCGGGATCTCTTATTCAATTACCGGAACAAGTCAATTGTTAAGTGTACCATATACATTATATGCTAAAACGGCCGGTAGTATAACGGGCGGCATTACCGAAACCGACCCTGTTTATACAAACAGTGAGGCAGCTAATATTACGGATACGGATATCATCAATTTGAGCAACCTCACCGGCGTAAACACCGGCGACCAGAATTTAAGCACATTGGCAACCAAAACCGCTTTGGGCGATTCAATTGCGCTGGTTCGTAGTGAAATTCCGGATGTGAGCGGATTCATCTCGACGGAAACTGATCCTGTCTTTGGAGCATCCGCTGCCCATGGCATCACAGCAACTGACATTACTAACTGGAATAACAAACAAAATACGATAATCGCAGGTTCCGGCATTGCTATAACCGGAAATGTAATCAGCACAACGCTCCCCGTCCACTATATTGGTGAGAGTTTTCAGGGAGGAACCATATTTTGGTTGGATGAAACAGGTCAACATGGCCTCATTGCAGCTCCATCCGACATGTTGGTTCGATGGTATAACGGGACATACAGGTATACCGGATCAACGGGTGATGGTTTATATGCAGGTATAATGAATACTGCAATGATCGTAGCGGCACAATTGCCGGATAATCCGACGTTGGATTTCGCCGCCAAATACTGCGCTAATTATTCCTCAACCCAAAATGGAGTAGTCTATGGCGATTGGTATTTCCCATCAAGATATGAGCTTAATTTATTGTACTTGCAAAAATATTTGGTTCCTGATTTACAGTACGCCTACTATTGGTGTTCCACCGAAGGGAATGCTGGTGCGGCAAACATGCAGAGCTTCTGGGATGGTGCCCAAACCGGCGGGAATAAGGATACCCCATTCTATGTACGGCCGATCCGCGCTTTTTAAGGTTGAAGGTTGAAAGGATCATTTTCCCAACAATAATACCCAAAAAGAAGGCCGGCTAAAAGCCGGCCTTCTTTTTGTCATTACCGTTTGATCGTCAGTTTTTCTGTCCTCATGGATTGCTTGCTCCACCACCTGATGAGGTAAAAGCCTTCGGGGAGGTCCGACAGGTTGATGGTTGTGCCGTTCGCATCGGGGATGAGCGCACGGAGCAGCCGTCCGTCGCAGGTGAATAGTTCTGCCCGGGTGATGCCCGATGAGGGATTGAGACAGATGAAATCCGAAGCCGGATTGGGGTAAAAGGATCGCGTAACGGCCGGTGGTTCCGGCACGAAAGCAGTATGGTCGGGGATGATATCGAGGATCACCCCTTCGATTACCGTGAGACCGTAAGGTATCCCTTCCGGCAGGAGATACCAGCCGTTGTAAGGTCCGCCCCAACCGAAATTCAGGTGAAAGTACTCGTCGGTATTATAGCCATCCACCACCACGTTATGTCCCATGCTCCAGGCGGAATCGACGATAGCCAGGTGGATGGGCAGGGTATCCTTGATGTTCTGAGCCATGTGGGCATACAGGACGGAGTCGCTCACGGTGACGAGTTGGGCTTCATCGAAATTAAATTTCTGGTAAGCATCAAAAGCCTGGACAACGCCGAAGGTACCGGAGGCCGATGAGGTGAATACTTGTGTGGCAGCCACTCCGCAGGCAAAGGTGAGAGCGGCCATTTCGCGGTTCTTTGGAGGATTCCCGCCTGCCCAGGCCATGCTCAGGGTGTCGAGGTAAGCATTCAGCACGGGGAAAGAGGGGAAATCCATGGTTTCGTGATCATCGTCGATATAGTAATTCCGACCGGCATAGTGGTGATAGTAATCATCGCCGTCATCGAAAACCACGCCGTTGGTGGTTTGGTGAAAATTCACGATCTGGGCCATGGCCACAGCGGGGCAGCCGGCGATGCTGCGGGTGGAGGTCACGGGATCGAGGGGACAAAGTTGGTTATACGGGGCCGACTGCGTCCAGTTTGTCTCCAGCCAGCCTTCGGTGGAAGTCGTACCCGGTTCCGGCCATTGCTGAAACAGGACGGTTCGCTTCTCCCCGCTTTCCAGCTGTTTCCACGATTGGCGGTTGCAGATGGTGGTTGTTTCAGGTTGATATTGCAGACGCAGGGACAGGTCTGTTCTGAGGAGGCTCAGCAATCTCCCTTCGGGATCGGGGCATCCGGTGAAAGAATAAAACACGACCGGCGGGAGCTCTTCCCGGGCTGAAATCACCATGAACCCGGCCGGATGGAGGGTGCAAAGATATCCCAGAGCGGGACCGGAGAATTGATTGATGCTTTCGATTTGGCCGATGGAGCAGGATTTTTCCTTTCCCATCCGCTGGATCATCCTTTCAGCGGCACGTTGTGCCTGTGACGGGCTCACGGACTGCGCTCCGGCCATACCGGAGGCAATGATCAGCGCGAGAAAAACAATGATTCTTTTCATAAGATGATTTGTTGCATCAAAAATAGGAAAAATGGCCGTTACCTGATAAAAATTCCGTGATAAACTGTATATAATTGTTATACAACTTTTTACATCTTTTCTGTCTTTTTCAAACCTTCTTATTTTCTTGTTCATTTTCCTGGCCATGCCAGACAGGCTTTTTGCTTGTCCAAAAAGAAAACGAACCAAAAGAAAAACGACAGCCGTGCCTTTTCGACGACCCACCTGACCAGATGCGAACTGTGAAGTCCGAAATGTGATTCGGTATCCTTACATTTCACATTTTACATTTCGCATTTGATCTGCCCCGCCGAAAAGCCAATGGCAATTTTGAAACCGCTGCCTTTTCACCTCACCTTCAAGGGTGGATCTAATGGCAAATTCTCTTTTTATGAACGAATCCCAAAGGGATAATAAGAAAGACAGAGGTTCCGGTGAACGTGTCCCCTCGCCTTGCTCGCAAGGAGAGGGCCAGGGTGAGGATACAAAAACAACTTCCTTGGCATTTTGAAAAAAATTTCAGTATTGAAAGAAAAATGCATAAAAGGTTTCCGAATAAAAACTATATCTTTATGCATGATGACATCTATCTAATTCATTCGCTGAATGATGACATGGCTATCCCAACGGTTATGCCTGGGGCTGCTGCTCTTTTCGGTTCCTTCGCTGACGGCGCCGGATCCGGGTGTCATCTGGCCCGAAGGGGTGACCATGGCCTCCATCCCGTTGAAGAAGGCGGGCCGGTTATTCATGCTGGAAGCGACGATCGACGGCATTACCGGCAACCTGATCCTCGACACCGGGGCCTCGGGGCTGGTACTCAACAGCACCTATTTCAGAAATTATTACACCGTAAACAACAGTGCAGCGGGCGGGGTGACAGGGTTGACGGGGGAGATCCGTAAGACCACGGTAAAGAGGCTGGAGTACTCGGGTCTTCTCTATACGAATGTAGGGGCCGACGTGGCCAACCTGGGGCATATCGAAAACCGGCGAGGCGTGAAGGTGTTGGGGTTGTTGGGCAGCAGCATGCTTCGTAACATGGAGGTGGTGATCGACATTGCCGGGAGTCAGCTCAGGTTGTACCGGCTCGACAAGTCGGGGAAGCGGATCGGACCTGCGCAGAGTCCTTTCAAGCCCGACATCACCACCCGGATTCAGGTTATCCGCGACGTGATCTTCCTGAAAGCCACCATTGGGAATAAAGAGTTGAATTTCTGCTTCGACACCGGGGCGGAATCGAATATGTTGTGCAGCGATGCCCCCAACGCTGTCATGAACACCGTCAGCATCCTCCGCCGTTCCGACCTGCAGGGCGTTTCCGGCGGACGGAGCGATGTACTTTACGCCACCCTGGGCGACTTCAGCCTGGGGTCGAGGAAAATCACCGGCATGCAAGCGCTCATCTCCAACCTGTGCGAGATGTCGTCGTTGTATGAATGTCAGGTTGACGGGATGCTGGGATACGATTTTCTGGAGCAGGGCGTGATATCGGTGAACATGGTTACGCGGCAGATGGGGATCATTTTCAGGAAAGGAGGTACCCCGTGAAAAAATGGTTGTTGACGTTTGCATTGCCCCTCTTGCTTATTCCTTTCACCGGAGGTTCGCAGACGACTCCGGAGAGAGCCTGCCGGATCGAAAACGGCCGGTTGATCTTCACCCTGGATACCCGGTGGAGTCAGCAGCAGCGCGAAAAAGTCATCTCCTTGTTCGATCTCGATACGGAGGTGGTGCGTGCCGCCCTGAACGGAAAGGCGCTTCCGGATGTCAAAGGCGAGACCTGGAGCGTGAAGAGATTGGATGAGAACCTGATAGAGCTCTCCAAACCATTGATTCGTCCCACGGAGAACCCTCCCTCGCAGGAGGATGTGTTGTTACTTGACGACCGCTGGATTGAAGCGGCGGGAATCACGGAAAGGGAATCGATGCCGGGTGGCATCAACCGCTTTACCCGGTTCGATGTGTTCAGTTACGCCAACGGCATCGCCCGGTTTTTCCTTCCCGGCAGACCGGAAGCCCGCGAGGTGATCCTCTCCGGCTCCTTTAACGGATGGAGCACGACGCTTGCCTCCATGACCAGGACTGATGAAGGCTGGGCGATCGATGTGCGGCTCAGACCCGGGAAATACACGTACAAGTATATCATCGACGGCAAATGGACCCCTGACCCGTTCAACCGTCAGAAAGAGAATGATGGGGCCGGCGGCAACAACTCGGTGGTTTTTTGTTACAATTACACCTTTCAGCTACCGGGTTTTTCCTCGGCAAAAAATGTGATTGTCAGCGGGAGTTTCAATAACTGGAGAACACACGACTTCCCCATGCAACATATCAACGGGAAATGGGTCAGGGGCATGTACCTGCGGGAAGGGACGCACGCTTACAAGTTCATCGTTGACGGTGATTGGGTCCTTGATCCAGCCAACCCGGTGATACACGAAGACAACGATGGCAACCTGAACAACTATGTAAGCATTGGAGAACCGTCCTATTTCCGCCTTACCGGATACCCCTTCGCCACCAGGGTGTTCCTTACCGGCAACTTCAATGCCTGGCAAACGCACGAACTTCCCATGACACGGATTCAAGGCGGATGGGAACTGGCCTATGTGTTACGCCCCGGCAACTATGAGTATAAATTTATCGTCGACGGCACCCCGGTCACCGACCTTTCCAATCCTTATACCACCGGGACAGGGGAAGACGAGAGCTCGTTTGTCGCCATAAAGCCGAATTGTCAATTCCGGTTGAAAGGAGAATCCGATGCCGCGAAAGTGATCGTGACAGGCTCCTTCAACAATTGGAATTTTCTCGAATACCGCATGATCCTCCGTGACGGTATCTGGACTTTCCCGATGTATCTTTCACCCGGGAAATATACCTACAAGTTCATAGTCGACGGAAAATGGATCCTCGACCCTGCCAACTCCCTGTGGGAGGAAAACCAATACGGGACCGGGAATTCCGTCCTCTGGGTGGAACAATAAATATGGTTTCTTTTCCTATTTAGGTATTTTGATGCCTGAATTGCTATGTTTTCAACTTAACATTTGCCTATATTTTCAGCGTTAATTTAGTATTTTCCAGCGTTAACCCGGAAATATTCCACGTTAAAATATTTCCTAACTTTTGTATTACATGATTAAATATTTTTACCGGAGTAAAAAAATTTTTTCTGGTTTCACCGATCATCAAAAAATGATTTATCATGGAAAAAGCTTACCACGTATCAGGGCTGATGCTGAAAAAAGCAAGAGCTTCTTTCTTCCTGTTATTCATGTTATTATCCGCATTCATCACCCAAACTGCCCTGGCGCAGACAGAGGTGATATCTGTCACTCCCACCTGGACAGGGTCTCCATCGACTGTTTATATCTGTGAAGGATGTTCTGTAACGGTATTTATCGGGAATTCTACGGATGGTCACACCTATTGGTTAAGAATGACTGCTCCCGGCGCACCTGTTACACTCCAGGAAATAAATGGCACCGGTTATGATATTTCATTTGCTCCCCAACCTTTTGATGTTGACGGAACCTTTACGTTGGTTGTCGTGGATATAAATGACTTCAACCCTATGCTGACTTTTTATGTAGATGTTGTTGATGATCCGGTTGCGCCGGTGATGACGAAGGATCCCGGACAGGCGGCTGTTTGCGCAGGGGCAGATGTCTCGGCCATCGTAGCGACGGCCGGTTCGGGAGGTGTATCGTCCTGTAATGATATGTATGAGTACAGCGCCAACGGCGGATCTTCCTGGAGCGTTTATACGCCGGGTACCGCCATCTCCACGACCGGCCTTTCGGGAACAGACATTGTTCAGGTCCGTTCTTCCCGGGCCGATGCCGAAGGACGGGGATGCGCCTCTTCTTATAACTTCTATTCCTGGACGGTAAATCCCAATGCCACCATCGCCCTTTCCTCTGCATCAGGCACTGATAACCAGTCTGTTTGCATCAACAATGTCGTTGTAAACATCACTTATTTACTAGGTGGCGGAGCTACCGGAGCCGGCATCACCGGGCTTCCGGAGGGTGTATCCATGGGATTATCAGGTAATACGGTCACGATCAGTGGAACACCTACCGAGGCAGGCACTTTCAATTATACGGTGACCACCACCGGCACCTGTACCCAAACCTCCGCTTCCGGTACGATCACGGTCCATGAATATCCGGCTGCGCCCACCGCCGGCAACAACGGTCCGGTCTGTGCCGGCGCCACCGTCTCGTTGACGGCCTCAACGATTACCAACGCTACCTACAACTGGACGGGCCCTGCCGGCTTTACTTCCACGGAGCAGAACCCGACGGTAAGCACGAATGCGACGGCAGCCATGGCAGGGACGTACACCGTAACGGCCACGGTAAACGGGTGCACCGGCCCGGGAGGCACGACGACCGTCGTGATGAA
>Ga0209098_1001606_pt1 | contig 21242 bp, 14 predicted proteins | sample AD_JPNHW1_MetaG_FD_184429 | JGI IMG/M metagenome (GOLD analysis project Ga0209098, IMG submission 184429) | Active sludge microbial communities of municipal wastewater-treating anaerobic digesters from Japan - AD_JPNHW1_MetaG (SPAdes) (version 2) | ecosystem: Engineered > Bioreactor > Anaerobic...
ACTAATACGAATTTTATTGGTTGTGTAATTGATAAATTCATTATTTGATATGGAAATCAATAGCATAGATGACGTAAAGTGCATCTCAAAAAAAAGAGCAAACAATGTTATGTTTAAACTTCAGGAGTTGAGTGCTGAGGATAATAGTGAATGGGAGAAACGCTTTAATGGATTGCTATGTGAGTGTGGATGCAGCACAGGTCGATATTACTTGAAGTTGTTTACACCCATTTTCATTATAATTGGAATACTTGCTCTGGTATTAAGCTCAATACCCTACGCTATTATTATTTCAGCTTTTATTGTTGCAAACATTATTGCTGGGGTGATAGGTAAAATTAAAGGATTAAGAAGACGTGACGAAAGCATAAAGACATTGATCAATGAGTTCTACTGCAAATACCCTATTATTTTAAACTAAAACCTACAATTATGCCAACACAAGAAACCTACACTGAGTCCTACTGGACTGTATGCTGGGCATGGATAATTCCTTACCCATGTAAAAAATATCGAACAGTAACAAAGTGGTGCTACGATTTCACTTGGGTTAAAGAGTATCGATGGGTTTTTTTCTGCTACCTCGAAGGCTGCGAGCATGGCGTTCTTTACGACTGGTATGCTTTCTGTTTCAACCTATTTGGGTCAGTAACTTTCTATAACATTAGAAAATGTTTCTCAAGCCAGCGAAGCGTTAAGGGGAAGTGTGAATAGAAGAAACCTTGATAAGATTGGAATTGTATTCTGATGTTCTATATTGTCAGATCAATAAATACGTTTCTATTTGTAGTTTAGCGCGGGTTTTTGTGCCGCGCTTTCTCTTTTTGTTAAGCGTAAATTTCCTTAGTTATCTATTTATATCGATTCGCATAACGCTCATAAATGCTATTCATCAATACATCAAAATTGGGTAATTGGGCTTAATGTAAAAGTGCTTTTTATTTCCTACTTTTACCTTTACATGTGATTTTCGAAACGATGAAGAAACAGTTTTACAGTTTAATGTGCTCAACCTGTATAATCGCCTTTATTTCAGGTAACTCTTGGGGGCAGAACGAAAAAGCCTTTGAAAAAATATTTCTTAAGGAGACTCAGAACTCTGAGGATAGTGGATCAAACAATAAGTTTAAAAACGTTAAAAAATATAGCTACTATCCCGATACATTGCCATCATGGTTTTTTAACCCACCTGCTTGTACATTAGGTTGTATATACGCTGTTGGAATATCTGATCCTGACATGGAACCTTCTAAGGCCAAGGCGATGGCAATACACAGAGCCAAGGCGATGGCAGCGCTATACAACTTTGCAAAGCTTCAGTATTTCCGGGATGTATATACATCTGAAGAGCAATCAGGTAGATACACAAATATTCGCCAGCGTTTTGACACTTATTTTAAAATATCTGCAGCATCAAAGGTTGATGATGAATCGTTTGCTGTTGTCGATAGCCACATGACTCGTTATAACGAATCGATGATTTTAATAAAGTATACTCCTAAATCCTTGCAAGAAGGAACCAACAAAATGCTTTCGGTAATTGGAACCGTCCTTTTCATTGAGGCTCAAGTAGGAGATGCGTTTGAGGATCAAGCAGAATACGAGCTGCTTTCTGCAGTTAGACCTTATCAAGATAAAACCCAGGCAGCACATTTTCTTTACCGAGAAAAAGGGAATAAATTTTACTCAAGTTCAGATTTCTTAGACAGTTCGATTATCTTTCCTTCTTATCTATATAAATATGCTTCGCCTAATTGGGATAAGAATACACCCCCAATGGTCACCTATAATGGGTTATGGAGTAAATTTACACGTGAGCTGCTTTTTCATTTAACTTTAACAACGGAACAAACCAAAACTAAAGTTAAGAATTTAGGAGAGAGGTACAACCCCGAATCAGCAAAGCTTTCAAGGGAGGTGGTATCTTATTTAGCTCAATTGAAGCTAAATGGCATTGTATTTGAAAGTGACACCATGAAATTAAATTTAAATGTTAATGAGGTATTAATTCAGAAATAAAACGGATAATCCATAAAACCTAACAATATGAGCAAAGGAATCAAACTTATCTTATCGGTAATTGCTGTTTTAATATTAAATGCAGTTTCCGTAGTAGCTCAAGATTTTTCTAGCATTTCAGCCAAGCAAATGGGTGAAAAGATAAATCTTGAATATGCCATAAATGGGGAGAGCCTTGGACAGCTCTTTAACGTATCTCCATTCTATTCTACCGATGCGGGGAAAACATTTCAACCATTAAAAACCGTTTCGGGTAATGTTGGAGTCGATGTTCCTGGTGGACGAAATCAAATTATAATTTGGGATGTTCTAAAGGATTTAAAAGAACTTGATAGTGATGTAATCTTCAAGTTAGTAGCCGACACAAAAAAATCGGTTCCAACTCAAGATGAAGTTGGTAAGGTTAACTTTAGGATTGAAAGCATGCACCACCTTGGAAATGGTAAAGTTGAACTAGACCTTACAATTACAAACAACGGTGCTACTCGAGATTTAAAAATGGTAAATGGATTAATAACCATTACCGATTTTAAAAAGCACCAATATGATGCTCAAAAAGGTAAAATTGCCGAAGTTGAGGGTAATGAGCGCTATTCAACTCCTACACGTACACTCAAGAATGGAGAAACAGTAAAGGCAGTTTTTGTTTTCAACTATGTTCCAGACGATTTGGAGCGTGCAATGAGATTAGATTTAGGCATCGAGCTTATCACTTATGATGGCTATGGTCTTGATCTTAAGATTGGTAAGGTTCAATTCCGCGATCTTCCAATAACATTTGTTAAAACATCGGGGATGAATGTTGAGGTTTCGAAAAAATTCGAGATTGCAACAAGTAACGATCATTTTACTGTAAAGAAAATTGAGGTAGTTGATAAAAATCCACCAACTATTGCAATTACAAGCCCTGCAAATGTTGTACTTGTTGGTAAAGAATCAACTCGTGGTCGTCCTTACGCGCAATCATCAATTGGAATGGATGACAAACGTTTACGAGCGCTTTCAACTGGTGAGGAATTTGCAACAACAGACGATAATATTTTAGTAAAAGGGAAAGTTGCTGATGAGAATGGAATATTTGCTGTTGTCATCAACGGTATTGAGGCTACTCTGAACTCAGATGGAACATTTAATGCTACAGTGCCCCTTGCTGTTGGTAAAAATGAAATTGCAATTAGAGCCACCGATATTCGCCAAAATAGCATTGAGAAAAAATTCTTTGTTCTTCGTAAAGGAGATCAGAACGTAAAGGGTGAGACAGAAGAACTAGATCTTGTATTCAATAATTCAGAGAAAAAGACCCCAACCTACTATGCGCTAATCTTAGGAGCAAACGATTATATCGATCCTCAAGTACCAGATTTAGATGGTCCTATAAGTGATGCGGCTAAACTTGGGCTCGCTTTAACAACTAGATACACATTTGATCCGCAGAATGTTATTTTTATCAAAAACCCAACTCGCGAACAGATTATCAATGAGCTTGACCGTCTAACACGCATTGTTACTAAAAACGATAATCTGTTAGTTTTCTATGCTGGGCATGGTTTCTGGGATCAACAAACAGATTTTGGTTATTGGCTACCAGTTGATTCAAAGTCAAATTCTTCATCAAATTGGTTTGCCAACAGCCAGATTAGAGACTACGTTGCTGCAATAAAATCGAAGCATACTTTACTTATTTCAGATGCTTGTTTTGGTGGAAGTATTTTTAGAACTAGAAAAACTTTCGAGGAAACCTCGGCTCCTAAAAATAAGCTATATGGTAACCCAAGCCGTCAAGCAATGACAAGCGGTTCGTTAACTGTTGTTCCTGATAAAAGTTTATTCCTTGAGTATCTTGTTAAACGACTAAACGAGAATACTAAGGATTACTTAACCGCAGAGGAGTTGTTTAGCAGTTTTAAAACTGATGTAATGAATGGAAGCCCTGTTACGCCTATGTTTGGTGATATAAAAGATTCTGGCGACGAGGGAGGAGATTTTATATTTGTAAAAAAATAGCATAATATGTTAAAGTGCCCGCAATTTTTTAGGGCACTTTTTTTTAACTTTACTCAACATCTGGAGGGAATCTACGTAGAAACCAATTAATAACTTAAATTAATTGTTATGAATAAAATTATACTTCGAAGCCTAGCAATATCCTTAGTGCTTTTTTTCATCATATTAACAGGCACATCATATGCACAGGATGATGCAAAGACTAAAAAACTACAGGATAAAGTTGAGTCTGCTCAACAAAAAGTAGATAAAATAAATGCAAAAATAGCTTCTGCCGATAGTTTAATTCAGGCAGGTCAGGATATGGTTAAAGAAGCAGAAGGTGAACTGAAATCACTTGAAGCAGAACAGAAATCACTTGATAAGGAATACTTTAACAACACCAAACCACTTGAAAAGAAGATGAGATCAACCGATGATGAGGTGATGAAACAGGCAAAAGATGAACTTAAGGAGGTTGATGCCAAGTATAAAGTTGATCTGAAAGAGTTAAATGCAAAAATTAAAGCCTCTACTAAAAAGTACGAAACAGGTAATAAGATGATTACCAAGGGAAAAGAAAACCTCAAAAAGCACAAAGACAGTAAAAAAGAAGCAGAAAGTATGCTCAAAGAAGCTGAGAAAAACCAAGGGAAAAAGAAATAATGAATCACTTTTTTAATACTTTTAGCAGCCATCTTTAAAACGGCTGCTTTTTTTTTGAATAAATGCATATAGCTATATGAACAATCAAGAGAGAAAACCAAAGGTGTCACGATCTTTCCCAAAAAGTTTTTGGACAGTTATTGTAATGGAATTTTTTGAAAGAGGTTCTTATTACGGGGTGATGTCAGTTCTTTCAGTATACTTAATTTTAGATATTAATCAAGGGGGTTTGGGATTCTCGAAGGAGAGTGTTGGTGTAATAAAAAGTGTAATTACCCCGCTCCTTTACTTTCTTCCAATTCTATCAGGAGCAATAGCCGATCAGTTTGGATACAGAAAAACATTAATGTTCTCGTTTGTTGTTATGAGTGTAGGGTACTTTTGCACAAGCATTAGTTCTTCTTATGCAGCCGTTTTCTTGAGTCTCTTACTTATGGTTACCGGCGCAGGCACATTTAAACCCATAATTTCTGGAACAATTGCAAGAACTACTGATCAACACAACTCTGGACTAGGATTTGGGATTTACTATTGGTCAATAAACTTAGGTGCGTTTCTTTTCCCTTTAATCCTTATACCGTACCTTAAAACGATTGGTTGGTCGTATATTTTTATTATGGCCTCAATGTTTACAGGATCGCTGCTACTACTAAACATTTTTGTTTACAAGGAGCCACAACGATCTACAACACCAAAATCAATTATTGAGGTTTTTAAAGGCATGGTAATGGTTTTAAAGGACTATCGCTTTTTCTTGATGATTTTTATTTACTCAGGATTTTGGATTATGTACTTTCAGATGTTCGATACTGTTTTATGGTATCTAAAGGAGTATATGGACATGACACCGGTTAATAAAGCTGTAAATGCTTTTCTATCGCTTTTTGTAAATGCTCCAAACTGGAAGTTTGATGCCGAACATGTTACAGTAATTTCAGCCGGTACAATTATTGCCCTTCAGCTTATTATTTCGAATATTGTTAAAGAGAAAAAAGCAATGCCAACAATTATCACAGGAATTCTATTCGGTTCAATTGGCATGGGGATTTTAGCAATATCAACCCATGCATGGGTTTTTATAGCTGGGTTGATTGTTTTCTCAATCGGGGAAATGACAGCACATCCTAAGTTCATTTCTTATGTAGGATTGATTGCCCCTGAGGATAAAAAGGCGTTATACCTCGGTTACTCGTTTTTATATGGTGTAATTGGTAGTGGAATAGGAGGAATACTGGGAGCATTTACCTATGTTAGGTTTGTTACCCAAATGGGGCGACCCGGTTTGCTTTGGTTTATGTTTTCAATGATTGGAGTTGCCACAATTATTGGTCTCTTGTTGTATAATAAGTATTTAGCACCCAAGAAGGAGATATAGAACTTATTGTTCAATAATTGGTTAGTTGATATAAAACATGTAAACTGATCTTACATTAAGGGTAACTCCACAAAGAATTTTGTACCACTATTGATTTCGGTTTCAAACCAAATACGGCCACCTGTATTCTCAACAATACCTTTTACTATTGCCAAACCAAGCCCCATTCCTCCTGATTTTGTGGTGAAGTTAGGACTAAATATTCTGCTTTGTAGTTCTTCCGGAATACCTCGTCCGTTATCAGCAATTGTAACAATTACAGTTTTTTCGTTACATGCAATATTTATTGTTACCTCACCCTTTTTTAGTTTATCAATTGATTGAACCGAGTTTTTTGCAAGATTTACAAAAACCCTAAAGAGCTGCTCACGATCTCCTTTAACCATAATTTGGTTTTTGCAGCTGTTAAAGTAACTAAACTTAGTATTACTATACCCTGAGAATAAAGTAAGCACCTCATCAATAACAGAATTGATATTAACCTCAACCATTGTGGAGGCAGGCATCTTCGCAAAGTTAGAGAACTCAGTTGCAATACTTGAAAGGGTATTGATTTGTTCAACCAATGAGTTAGAAAACTTTTGAAACATCGAGTCCCAATCCTCAACACCTTCCCTTTTGGCCTTGACTAAGTGCTGAAGGCTTAGTTTCATTGGAGTTAAAGGATTCTTAATTTCATGGGCTATTTGTTTTGCCATTTCGCGCCATGCGCTTTCTCGCTGGCTTCGCGCAAGTTTATCGGCACTATCGGCAAGTTCCAGAACCATTCTGTTGTACTCCTTTACTAGTTGTCCTAATTCGTCATCCTTACTGTACTTTATAGGTTCATTATGTCCCGAAATATCAACTTTACGAATTTTTTCACGAATTAGCTCAAGGGGTTTTGAAATTTGAGTAGATATAATAACAGCAATGGCAATAGCAAAAAGAGTAATTAATGCATAGATATTTATAATTGCAACAATTATTGAGTATAGTTCGGTTACAAACTCTGCTTGACGTGTAAAGTATGGTAGATTTAGGTAGCCGATAACATTTCCATTTTGATTCGAAAGCGGAACGTAAGCTGACAGGAATGTCATATTACCAATCTCCTCATGATGAATTAGTTTTTGGTTGTTAAGGTAATTCATCTCGTACCATGCAGAAGGATTCATCGTTTTTCCCTGCAATTTGCGCTCAAAGATTTCAGAGCGCGATGAACCAACTAGAAAGCCTGTAGTATCATAAATGTTTATGTCGGTATAAAATACATTTGAAAGTTGAACAAGTTTATTCGCTAAGTAGTCCGAATTAGAAGGAGTGTATAATTCATCCTTCCCTAAATCTCTTTCAATATCAACCATTACTGATAGTAACTTCTCGCTTAGGTTATCGATATTTCTATTTTCAAAGCTTTTTATACTATAGGCAATGGATACGCTTGCAACAAGAATTAGCGATATGAAAACTACTAAAATCATTGCGGTCTTTATCCTGTTTTTAAAGCTACCGGCATTTGCTTTTGATCCTAAAGGAAACCTTGCCAGATTTAGCATCGCAGTTAACAACAGCCCAAAAAAGAAGAATATATAAGCAAAAGAAGCGGTTGTGTTTAGTAAAGATTCACGAGGACGGCTTAGCACTACAATATCGTCAGAATCGTTACGGTAAACGAGATGGTTGTACCTACCTTGGTTTGTGAATACAAATTTTTGGGTTGAATCTACTCTAAATGGATTAGAGAGACGGTAGGGGTAATCCCCTGTTTGTGCGATTAGCTGATTTTGATGATATTTTGCAGTTGTATAAGCAGAAAGTTTAGATCTTGTTAAGAGATTTCCTTCTATAAGTAGTTCAGGATACCCAAGTTGCTCACGATTTAACTTTGAGTCCAGTTCTATATAAAGTCTTGATGTTCTTGATTTATGGTTGCACTCGGCATAGCCAACATAGCTAATTCTACCATTTTGAAGATTAAGAAAGTAAAACGAAGTGCTTGGGATACCAATCCCATATACACTTATCATATCGTTAAAGAATCCATTGCAATCTACCTTATGGTCTGTATTGTCCATAATTAGATCTGATCCAGGAAAGCAAACAGTGGCTCTAAAATCATATTTTTTAAAATACCCATTAAAATATGCTTTTTGCAAATAGCCAAACATCTCAATATCATGCTTCTGAACGTCTTCAAGGTAATGGTGTATCAAGGTGTCGGACTGAAGTCTTTTTTCAAGGTTGCCAAATAGCATTTCGGCAACAGGGTCTCTCTCATTGCTTAAATTGATTGCAAGCACCTTTCGTACATCCTGATCTTTTCGGAAAGAGTAATCAGAAACTAAAGTAACAGAATACAATGCAAGAACGCTGATTAATACAAGAAACCAAGAAATCGACATTCGAACTCCTCGGTATCTGAACCATAAAATAAAACAAAAGGTTAATATGGCCCAAGCTATTCCGTAATACGAGGGGATTGCTCCTGCTAAATAAGAAAACGCTAGTGCCACTATGAATCCACTTAAACTGGTTACTACAATTTTAAATAAATCAAGATGGGTTTGAAATGCCTTAATCCATAAATCGGCAAATAAAAGGAAGGACACTATCCAAAAGGAAATTGCGGTATAACCAAGGATTGAGTAAATCGATATGTTGAAAATTCTATATGTTTCAAATGTAACCGTTGAGTGCATCACAAGCGAGGCAAAAAGTCCGTCAACTACTATGAATAAACCCCACATTAAAGAAGATATAACAATTGCCCAAACAGTTTTGTATTTAATCGAAAATTTAGAGGAAATACGCACTAATGTTTTATAAGCGAATAAAGCAATTGTGAAGAAAATTAGGGCATTTATCAAGTAATCACCTAGAGAGGGGTTTATGCTCGAGTGAGCATATATTTCAGGGCTAAATAGTATGTTACCACTTCGGGATGGAAAGTTGATTAGCAATCCAATTCCTCTTAATGCTAACAATCCGAAGCCAAAAAAAAGTAAGTTAGCGAGAGGCTTTCTTTTAAATATGGATTTATGGTAAAGCACTATTAAAGCAATGAACATCAGCAAAAAGGAAGCCCATTGAAGAATAGACTTAACAGAGTCTATATTACTATCATTATGTTTAATCTCGTTTGTAAGATAAAAGGTAGAACCATCAGATAACACAATGCAATGGCTCACTTTTTCTTTCTGATTAGTAATATTATAACCCGACAGATCTTTAAAATCGGGGTTATAAGAATTATTAAGAAACTTATTTTGATATGGATAATCGTATTTAAGTAGGAGAAGAGAAAGTACTTTTACGTTATCGGAACTGCTCCATTGCCCTATATACCAAGCATTTTGAATCTTGCTGATTATATAACCAGAAGAATCATTTTTAATTTCAGAAACATCTAGGTTTTTTGACCAGAAAATCAGCTTGTTGCTTTTAAAAACATAATAAGAGATTTGATCATTTGAGGATTCTGTGGTTATGCTATCATTATAAACCTTATAAATCTCATTGATTTTTTTGTTTTTTGCTTTATCTAAAAGAAGGAGAGAGTACTGCTTAGAGCTGCTTAAATTGCGTTCAATTCTTTTAGCGATATTCTGGAAGTTGGGGTTGGAATTGAAGAATCGATCTGATAAAAACGTGGGATATTGTGAAAGACAGAAGAGAGCAAGGGCTGAAATAACCAGAATTGAAAAATAATACCAACCGTACTTCATAGCAATTATTTTGGTTTATCGTGCTTCAAAAACCGCGCCGATTTAACTTTTTTAAAGAGGTATTAGAAATCTTATTCATGATGATATGGCTCCCCTTTTATTATTGTCATTGCCCTGTAAAGTTGCTCTACAAAAAGTAAACGAACTAGTTGATGAGAGAATGTAAGTTTAGACAGCGATACCATTGATTTGGCAATCCCTTTCAATTCTTGAGAAAAACCATAAGGACCTCCAACAACGAAGGTAATATCACTTTGCCCTGCAACACCTTTTTTCTCAATGAACCGAGCAAATTCTACCGATGAGTATTCTCGTCCTCTTTCATCCAAAAGAATGGTTTCAGTCGAAGGCCTCAGTAAACTTATAATTTGCTCACCCTCTTTCTGCATCTGGATTTCGGCTGACATAGCTTTAGTATTTTTAATATCAGGAATTACCTTTACCTCAAATTTGCAGTAGTGCATTAAACGTTTTTCGTATTCAGCAATTCCATCAATTATGTACTTTTTATCCGTTTTGCCAACAAGAATAAGTGTTATTTTCATCGTAGACCTTAGGTATAAACGCCTTTTAAATAATTATTTATAATACATTTTTATGTGATTATAAGACCACAAGAAACTGCGGTTTTTGTTTATTCAGCAATTTACAACAACTTTTGAAAATACCTATATCGTTGAAAAATTAGGTATTTTCCCAATTCTAAGCTAAATTTACCAAGATGTAATTTAACACTTGGAAGTGGACATTTGGTCTGAACTTTGCTGTTGTTTGCCGAATAATTTATTAATGTAAAACAAACACAATGAAACGAAATAGGATACTTTTAATCGTTTTTACTTTTTTATGCGTTGCAGCTGCATTTGCTTTTAACATTAACCAGAACGCTACTGAGGTGATTAAAAAGGTTTCAGCAGCACTTCAAACAGGGAACTCACAAGAAATAGCTAAGTATTTCACAAAAACGGTTGAGCTTGAAATCATGGGCGATGAGAATTTTTATAGTACATCGCAAGCAGAAATAATGCTTAAAGACTTTTTTGAAAAAAATAAACCTTCCAAATTTGTTGTTAATCATCAAGGAGTAAAGGATGCTTCAAGTTTTGCAATCGGCACCCTTACCATAAAGAACGGTAATCTTAGGGTATCGTTTTTTATGAAAACCGAGAAAAACCAAACGTTGATTCATCAGTTTAGGATTGAGCAAAACGATGAAGGAGTTAACGAGTAACCCCTTAACATATCTTTTCAATAACAATGATGGATAGTTTGATAGATAGGCTAATTGACTTAGCAATTGCAGAGGATATAGGTGATGGCGACCATTCTTCGCTTTCATGTATTCCTTCCGAAGCAGTGGGTAGTGTGAAGTTGATGATGAAACAACAGGGTATCGTTGCTGGCATTGGTATTGCAAAACTAATCTATTCTAAAATAGATAGTGGAATTACATTTCAACCCCTTGTTAAGGATGGTTTAATGCTAAATAAAGGTGATTTTGTTTTTAACGCATCAGGGAGAGTGCATTCACTTTTACAAGCTGAACGAATAGTACTAAATGTAATGCAGAGGATGAGTGGCATTGCAACTCAAACAAGTAGGTATGTTAAAATGGTTGAGGGGACAAAAGCCAAAATACTCGATACCCGAAAGACAACACCTGGCATGAGAGTTTTTGATAAGCTTGCAGTAAAAATAGGTGGTGGAGAAAACCATAGGATGGGACTTTACGATATGATTATGCTTAAAGATAACCATATTGATTTTGCTGGTGGAATTGATGCTGCTATAATCAAGGCAAATGAGTATTTAAATAAAACAGGTAAAACAATTGGTATTGAGGTTGAAACCCGCAATCTGAAAGAGGTTGAAAGAGTACTATTTGTTGGGGGTGTACAACGAATTATGCTCGATAACTTCAACTTAGAGGATACGCGATCAGCGGTAAAACTGATTGGTGGTAGATTTGAAACCGAATCTTCGGGGGGTATTACCCTAGATACAATTAGAGGTTATGCAGAATGCGGTGTAGATTATATATCAGTTGGGGCAATTACCCATCAGATTCAAAGCATTGATATGAACCTCAAGAAAGTTTAAACTCTTTTTATGGGTAACAATCAGAGTAATGGTTTTTTTAGAGAAAGAGCAAGAAGATTTAAAATAAGATATTTCTTTGTTCAGAAGAAGGCTAAAACCTTCACCATTCCTGGTTTTCATGATGTTCCGTTGTATTATGTTATTAAATTCTTTTTTAAAGGGATAATCAACGGGGCAATTACAACAAGGGCTTCAGCCGTTGCATTTAGTTTTTATTTGGCAATTGTACCTACACTAATTTTCCTTTTTACACTTATTCCGTACATTCCTGTAAAAGATTTTCAATTTCAGTTACTATCCTTGATAAAAGGTATAATGCCTGATTACGCTTTTCATACTGTAGAATCAACACTAACGGATGTTTTAACATTGAAAAGTGGGGGTTTACTATCATTTGGTTTCTTTGCTGCACTCTTTTTCAGCCATAATGGTGTTAACTCATTGATTGAAGCTTTTAATGCTACTTATCATACCATTGAAACTCGAAAATTTTTTGAACAACATTTTATTGCTTTTGGGTTAACGCTATTGCTTCCAGTACTAGTTATGATAGGAATTGTTCTTATATTTTTTGGACAAGAAGCCTTGAGCTGGGCCATTAAGTTGGGTTGGTTGAAAATGGATTTTACCTATTACCTGATTGATATTGGTAAATGGTTTGTCATTATTGCCTTATTCTTTTTTAGTATCTCGTTCTTATACTATTTAGCCCCTGCAAAACGAGATAAATTTCGGTTCTTTTCAGTAGGTTCATCGCTAGCAACATTCCTAATTATAATTACTTCACTTGCCTTTTCGTTTTATGTCAATAACTTTGGGCAATACAATACGTTCTATGGTTCGCTTGGAGGACTTATTGTATTCCTTTTGTGGATTTATTTTAATGCGTTTGGGTTGATTTTAGGATTTGAGCTTAATGCATCGATAAACTCAGCAAAAGAAAAGCTTGAGGTTGGTAGTTCTGATAATTAGTATGACAAAAAATTTAGCATCAATACGAAAGGAATACTCCCTTAAGCAGCTTGATGAAAAGGATGTTAAAAGAGATCCCTTTGATCAGTTTAAAGAGTGGTTTGATGATGCTGTAAATGCTGAGGTAAAAGAACCCAACGCAATGATGCTTGCAACCTCAACATCCGATGGGAAACCTTCAGCGCGCATGGTACTTCTTAAAGGTTTTGATAAAGAAGGCCTTACTTTTTTTACAAATTTTAATAGTCGAAAGGCCTCATTACTAGATAGTAATCCATGTGCTGCACTTGTATTTTTTTGGCCCGAGTTAGAGCGGCAAATAAGAATAGAGGGGATAGTCGAGAAAGTGAGCGAGAAGGAAAGCAATGAATACTTTAATTCGCGCCCCGAAGGGAGTAGGGTCGGAGCGTGGGCTTCGCCCCAAAGCCAAGTAATACCTAATAGAGAATTTCTTGAATTGCTGTATACTGAAATTGAAACAAAGTTTAAAGGCAAAAAAATACCCCGACCCGAACGTTGGGGCGGATTTCGGGTGATTCCAAGTCTTTTTGAGTTCTGGCAGGGGAGACCTAATCGTTTACACGATAGAATTCAATACTCAAAAGCAGATAATAATTGGATTATTGAGCGTTTAGCTCCGTAATAATAGTTACTCTTCTTTTTTAAAAAGTTTGTTAATCTTCATGTAAAGAATATCGGGATCAATTGGTTTTGAGATAAAATCATCGCAACCAGACTGCAAACTTTTTTCTCTCTCGCCTTGCATTGCGTAGGCTGTTTGTGCAATTACAGGGATTCGTGGATTAAGCTTACTAATTTCTTTTGAAAGGTCGTATCCATCCCCATCGGGAAGTCGAACATCTAGTAATATCAAATCGATTTTATGAGAACTTTTAAGAATCTCTCTACCTCTTTTTAGGGTATCAGCAAAGATCAACTTGGCCTTTGTCTTATGAAGAATTTTCTCTAAAAAGTATTGAATATCAATTAAATCTTCTACGACTAGAATTGTTTTATTTGACCAGTCCAACCCCCCTACTTTATTAATCGCATCATTTTTTGTCTCATTTGCTTTATCAGTTTTATTTGACAAAATGTTGGCAATAGGTAATGTAAAGTAAAAAGTTGATCCTTTTCCAATTTCACTATCTACCCAAATTTTACCTCCAAGTAGTTCTACTAAGCCCTTTGATATTGCTAGACCAAGTCCAGACCCTCCATATTTTCGGGTGTAAGAATCATCTGCTTGCCTAAATCGTTCAAATATTAAGGTTCGTTTGTCTGGGTCAAGCCCTATTCCTGTATCTTTTACAAAGAACTTAATTAAAGGGCTTTCATCATCAACAACCATTGAGTACCCAAATTCAATTACTCCCTTTGGAGTGAATTTTATAGCATTACTTAAAAGATTAGTGATTATCTGCCGGATTCTTATATCATCAGTGTTTATTATAAAAGGTGATTGATTGGCCAGTATTGGGGGTAAAAGAATGGTATTATGGTTTGATTTTGTTTTTATTTGTGCACTATAAATTGTATAAAGATCAACTAGTAAAGCGTTGATATCAAATTCATGAAGGCTCAATCTAAGTTGATTTGCCTGAATTTTTGAAGTATCTATTATATCTTCAATTACCGATATTAGTTGGGCTCCGCTGCTATTTATAATCTCAATATACTGTTTCCCAGCGTCAGAAAGTTTCTCTTCATCCCTTAAAATGCGAATAAATCCAAGAATTGCATTCATTGGAGATCGAATTTCGTGGCTCATATTGGCTAAAAAGGCTGTTTTAAGCCTATCGGATTCTTCTGCTTTCTCCTTTGCACTAATGAGCTCTTGCTCAAAAATCTTACGTTCGGTAATATCGTTTACTACTCCAACAAAAGCTACAGGTTCTCCTTTCTCATCATGGACCACTGCTGTTGAAAGTGATATTGGGAATACATGACCATCTTTGCGTACGTTGTAAATTTCACCCTGCCAACCTCCATTTAAAGTGGCCTCTACAATTTCTTTTGTAAGTGTTTTAGGCATTGAAGAAGATCTCAGCATGCTAATGTGCTTGCCAATAATCTCCTCCTCGGTATAACCATATGTTTTTAGGAAAGCAGGATTGACATAAATTATCTTGTTTTCCGAATTGGTTATTGAGATACATTCCCGAACGTTTGTAATTGTTTGGGCAAGCATATTAATCTTTTCCTCTGCTTTTTTTCTATCTGTTATGTCGCGGGCAAGACAAAAAACCTGATCCAAATCAGCAGCGACTATTCGAGATTCAAAAAATTGCAGTTTCCCATTTGTAAGTATTGGATATTCAATAGTTTGAAGTTCTCTTGTGTCAATACATCTTAATATTGCATCGTGAATTATCTTGCTAACATCGTTAGGGAAAAAATCGTTTAAAGATGATCCTATAATCCTTGTTGGAGGGGTACTGTTGGAGTCATTATGCTCAGAAAGAAAATCGGTATAAACTCCATTCCGATCGATCCTAAAAAGTAAATCTGGAATAGTTCTTAAAGTTATACGTAAATTTTCCTCACTCCTTTTAAGTGCTTCTAAAGCCTCTTTTTGCTCAGTTGTGTTTTGAATTACTCCATCGAAATAAAGAAGATTCCCATCGTTACTGAAAGTTGCTCTTCCATTATCTCTTACCCAAATCTCTTTGCCATCTTTTCGCTTTAAAAGCATTTCTTTTTGAACATACTCGTTCGAATTTTTAATAGAATCAAGTACGTGCTTGCGTTCATCCGTATTTACATAGAATTCGTTAACATTATGCGTTAATAACTCCTCAACGGTTTTGAATCCTAAAATATTTGCTAATGAGGGATTTGCGTAATAAATAGTGCCGTTATCAGAAGTTCTGTAAACACCAACTGGTATTTGCTCAGCAAGGGTTCTATACTTTTCCTCACTTTCTAGTAGTACTTCCTCAGCATTTTTTCGATCGGATATATCGCGTGCCATTGCAAAAACTACATCCTTGCCAAAGTACTTCCCCTTATTTAATGATACCTCTTTTGGGAAAATTCTACCATTCTTAGTTATTCCCCAAAATCCGAAGAACTGAGGTTTCCCTTCAAAGGCATCTATTAACCAATGCATTATTTGATCTAAATCATTCTTGTTTGGTGCAGAAAGCATTTCGAGTGTTTTCCCAACAATCTCCGATTTTGAGTAGCCGTACATATTCAGTGCAGCTTTGTTTACATCCAAAAAAATTCCCTTCGAGTCCTGGATATAAATTGCTTCACTAGCATTGTCGAATACGCTTTTATAGCTTTCCTCACTTTCTCTAAGATGCTTTTCGGATAATTTGCGGCTTGTAAGATCACGAACAAAAACAACCGAGGTTATTTCTCCATGGTATGTAGCAAGATTAACATTAAACTCAACGGGTAAAGGTTCGCCATTAACTCTACGAATTATTGCTTCGTAAATTTGAGGAACATCTTCTCCTTCAAGCCTTTTTCGGTAAAAATCTTTAATCCTCTCCGATTCACTGGGAATTAAGAATGTATCAATTGGCCTACCAATAAATTCGTCAGCTGAAATTCCAATCATCTCGACAATCCTAGGATTACCATAGATTAGAATACCATCTCGAATAAAAATAATCCCATCGTTAGCTTTTTCGACTAGTATTCTATATTTCTCCTCCGACTCAGCCAGCGCCTCAATAACCTCTTTCTCCTTTGTATTATCAGATGAAATAATCAGGATTCCATTCTTACTATCTGGAAGAGATATTCTTGTTTCGACTAAGCTTAAATACTTAATATTTCCATTTTTACAAACATTTGCAACTTCATGTTCAAGAATTTCACCCCTGAGTATTTTTTGAATGTTTTTGTCAATAATAGCCTGATTATCGGTAATGGAAATATCTTTTAGATTCATTGAACAAAACTCTTTGTGAGTATATCCTAAAATATTGGACAATACACTATTCGCATCAATAATATTTCCAAATTCATCACATACTAAAATTCCATCGGGTAGCAAATGAAAAAGAGTTTGATGTACTGTCTGATCATGCAGTACATCTTTGGGTTTGGTAATATTTTTCTGAATATCTAAAATTGTAAGACAAAGTTCTAATTCGCGGATTGTGTAGTTAGAAGTAATATAATTTGAGGTAGTAAAAGGGTCAGTACATTCTATCCTTTTTACATTTGGTTCATTTATAAGAAAAAGGATGGGTGTATTTTGGTTTAACTTCTTGTTAATTAGCTCTGCTGATTTCAGTAATACTTTTTGATCTTTACCGACAAATTCAAGAATAACCAGAGCAGGAGTGGTTGAAAGATCAGAATTTTGAAATTCTTTTAAAGACTTGAAAATCGAGATAGAAATATATCCAAGAGAGTTTAAATCACCTTTAAGTTGATTAGCGATCTTTTCGCCAGCAATAATAATTAGATGAACTGCCCCCATTGATCCTTAAATTGCTATCAACCCGAAAGATATTAATTTTTTGATTCGATGATAAAAAATAAATAAAAAAACCCTCTACGAAAAAAACATAGAGGGTCGAGATATTTAAAACTTTAAATTATCCAATATGAATAAACTGTTGTACTAGTTTAGCGATCTCATCGTTCTTTCCATACAGTTTTTCGCTTAACCCTTTATCGCTAAAGGCTTTTAGGTTCTTAATCCTTGAATCGATCATTCCTTTTGGGAAAATACCATTTGCCTCAAAGACAGAACGCTTTGCTTCTAAAGCTTCAGCCGATTCAAAGCATGAAGCAGGGAGCTGTTTTAAAGTAGCTAGTTTCTCTTTAAACTCTGGTTTAAAAATATTTACATCAACATAAAGCTTTTCAGCTTGCGCAAGAGCATCTGATCTTTTTAGGCCATTCAGGGATGTAATGATTAATCCAGCAACGAGTAGATATGGATCTGCTGATCCATCAGGGACTCTGAACTCGAAGGTTTGTTTGTTTACTGTTTCGGGTTGGCACTTGCAGTCCTGTGGGTTTGCATCACTAATCATATGTTGAGCACCGCCCGACCATCCAAGTGGAACGCGAATAACCACAGAGCGGTTACGATCGCCCCAGCAAATATTGGTTGGGGCTTCTTGATGAGGTACAAGTCGTAGATACGATGTTGGAATTGAGTTTCCAAAAGCAGTTAGAGCATCGGCAGAATCTAGGATTCCGGCAATCATCTTGCGAGCCATTGGGCTTAGCTTACCATCCTCAACCATCAGATTGCAACCATCTTTCTCTGCCATCATATGAACGTGTAAACCACTACCTGCCTTACCAACAGTGATTTTAGGAGCAAAACTAATATCTACACCGTACTGGTAACCTAACATTCTTACCATCCATTTAGCGATTATAAGCTGATCAACAGCCTCTTCGGCAGGAACTGGAAGAAACTCTATTTCGTGCTGCTCGTAAAGTTTATCCTCGGTCATAAAACATCCAACCTCCGAATGTCCATATTTAATCTTTCCACCAGCCTTTGTAATAAGAACCAAAGCTTCCCTTCTTAGGTTTTCCCATTTTGCAAATGGTTCAGAAGCATGATAGCCCTTTTGATCAATACCTGGGTATTCATTATTTCTTTCGCTAATTACGTAGTACTCAAGCTCAGCAAGCGCTTTGAATGTGCAACCAGTTTCTTTAGTGAAAAGTTCGGCCGATTTACGAAGAACGTATTCGGGTGAGCTTTCAAGAGGTTTTCCTTCGTTTGTGTAAAATGAGCATAGAATGTCTAAGGTTGGAACCTCTGAGAATGGGTTTAGAAATGCTGTTTTATATCGAGGTATTACGTACAAGTCACTACTTCCCGCTTCAATAAATGAGAAAAGGCTGCTTCCGTCAACTCGTTCACCTGACGAGAGTATTGAGTCGAGATGCTCTTTCGAGTTGATGATAAAATTTAAAGTTTTAAGCTTTCCATCTTCAGCAACATAACGGAAATTAATCATCTCAATATTATACTCTTCGCAGAACTTGATGATATCATCTTTAGTAAACTGCGAGGTTGGCTTCTTTAAGAATTGAACCAATTCGTTTGGGTTCATTGAAGTTTCAAATTCTTTTGTCTTCATCCTAAAATTTATTTTTAAAAGTTCACAAAGCTATAAAAGTCCTTGGTATACTAATACAAAAGTAAAATGTTTCTCGGCATTTATTTGAGATTATTATAACAGCAATTCAGCTTGAGGATTTATTATAAAAAGATGAAAAAAGTTGATAATGAATAATAAACGATTTAAATTTATTGAATAGTTTGAACAGAGGGCACTGTAATCTTGATATCTTTTTTCAATTCTCTTTTGTGATACTGTTCTTTTTGGCCATTCTAAAAGGCATTTACTTCTATTGAAGTAAGTTTTGTAAATGATGATTATAGTAAAATAAACAAAGAATATTAACTAAATAATTGGAGGTTAATTATGCCTTGCAAAAAAATTAAATCAATTTTTTTACTCTTGTTTAGTTTTTGGTTAACATCTGCACATGCGCAAGATGTTGTACTAACAACAGGAGGAAATGCTTCTGGTAGCGGAGGATCAGTAAGTTATTCCATTGGTCAAGTAGTGTTTTCGACCATAACTGGGGCTAACGGTTCTATTGTACAAGGTGTACAGCAACCCATCGAAATATCTGTGGTTTCTGAAATTGATGATAATCCTGACATTGTACTACAATGTTCGGTTTATCCAAATCCTACTACCAATAACCTTACTCTCAAATTTAAAAATTTCAAACCTGAAAATTGGTCTTATCAGCTTTATGATATTAATGGAAATCTATTAGAGGATAAGAAGGTTGAAGGGGATGAAACAAAAATAATGTTTAGCAATCTTGCTCCAGCTATATATTTCTTAAAAGTGAGCAATGGTAGAAATGAAATAAAAACATTCAAAGTAATTAAAAACTAAATAATTATGAAAAACATATTTGTTTTGTTACTTATATTGATGATAACTACAAATGGTTATTCACAATCAACGCCTGCTAAAATGAGTTATCAAGCAGTAGTCCGTAATAGTAGCAACCAACTTGTTACCAATCATGTTGTTGGTATAAAGGTAAGTATTCTACAGGGTTCAACTAGTGGTACATCAGTTTACACTGAAACACTAACGCCAACAACTAATGCAAATGGTTTAATAAGCATTGAAATTGGTGGAGAAACTGGTTTTGACGCTATTGACTGGGCTAATGGCCCATATTTTATAAAGACCGAAACCGATCCTTTAGGGGGAACAGCTTATACAATAACAGGGACAAGTCAAATATTAACTGTTCCATACGCTTTGTATTCAAAAACAGCAGGAAACTATGCTGAAACTGATCCTGTTTTTGCGACTCATCCAGCGAAGGATATAAGCAGTAATGACATTACAGATTGGAATAATAAATTAGATACTGAAGTTGATGGTTCGATAACTAATGAAATTCAAACTCTAAGGATAAGTAACGATACTATTTATTTAAGTAATGGTGGTGGCTTTGTAAGATTGCCCGTTGGAATGCCTCCAATAGCAACAATAGGTAGCGCCTCAAACATTTCAGAGGTATCTGCTACATTAAATGGGGTTGTTAATGCTAAAGGTTTAAGCACTGTTGTTGCTTTTGAGTGGGGAACAACTACAAGCTATGGTAATACAATTAATGCGACTCCAAATCCGGTAACTGGAAATTCCGATATAAATGTCAGTGCAGTTCTCGACAATTTAATATCTGCAAACACTTATCATTTTAGACTAAAAGCATATAATGCTGTTGATGTATCGTACAGCAATGATATGTACTTCGTTGCTGGATTCTCAACACCCATAATAAATACTAATGAGGCATCATCAGTACAAGCAACAACAGCGGTTTCAGGAGGAAGTATAATATCCGATGGAGGTTCAACCATCACCGCTAAAGGTATATGTTACAGTACGAATCCTGAACCAACTATATCCGACAATATTATTGATGGAGGTACAGGTTCTGATCCTTTTGTTTCAAATTTAACAGACCTAACAATAGGAACAAAGTACTATGTTCGAGCTTATGCAACCAACAGCATAGGAACATCATATGGTAATGAAGTTAATTTTACTACAGTTGCACTACCAACGCTTACAACTACAGATTTATTTGATATTAAAGGAACTTCGGCTAAGGCAGGTGGAAATATCACCAACAATGGTGGAGGTGTAATAACTGCACAGGGTTTATGCTGGAGTACAAGCTCAAATCCTACAATTGGGGATAATGTCAATACCTCGTTTACTTCAGCAATAGCTGATCTATCACAAAACGCCGTTTACTATGTTCGTGCCTATGCAACAAATATTGCAGGTACAAGTTATGGTAACGAGATAAGCTTTAACTCAGGTTATGAAATAGGCTCAAGCTATGGTGGTGGATTAGTCTTTTATAATGATGGT
>Ga0209098_1001607_pt1 | contig 21225 bp, 14 predicted proteins | sample AD_JPNHW1_MetaG_FD_184429 | JGI IMG/M metagenome (GOLD analysis project Ga0209098, IMG submission 184429) | Active sludge microbial communities of municipal wastewater-treating anaerobic digesters from Japan - AD_JPNHW1_MetaG (SPAdes) (version 2) | ecosystem: Engineered > Bioreactor > Anaerobic...
GGAACCGCCAGCGTCAATCTCGGAAACCCGCAATACACCATAAAACTTTTTGCCAACAAGTCTGAAATCGGGGCAAACGCGCCAACGTATACTTTGAATTTAAGCGGAACACTTTTAGCCGGACAAAGCCTTATCATCAGACATCCTTCTGCCATCGACCCTTCTTATGCCGTTTCTTATTCTCCGGCAATAAGCGATAATGTTTGCAATTTTAATGGTACCGGCACCGGCACTCCTATTGTAAATACCGATATTATTGCCTTATATGAAGGAACTACCCTGGTGGATGTTTTTGCCTGGGGCGCTTTTCAATATGGAGAACAATCATATTGCAGAAATCTGTCTGTAACAAGTCCCAATCCCATCTGGAACGAAACAGAATGGACATCTATTTTAACTGCAGATGTTGACGGGGCATTACCCAATACGTTTGAACGGCTTGGATTTCATGGCTCGGTTTCCTGGAGTGAATACATCTCATATGTTGAAATGGGTACTATAAATCAGGCTTCAGGTAGCGGATTCAATGGATATCAGGATTTTACTTCACAAATTACGGATTTTCAAATAGGAACCTTTGCTTCAGCTACTGTTGAAGTGGCAAATATGAATTCATTGGATCAAATTTTAATCTGGATCGACTGGAATAAAGATGATGATTTTACCGATGCCGGCGAAAAGGTTTATGAGTCGCCCGTCAATATTACCAGCCCGCATATCACAGCAAATTTCACACCTCCTGTGAATGCCATAACCGATACTACCCGAATGAGGATCCGGCTGCACCATTCAACAGACGAGCCTAATCCAACACCCTGCGGGCCTTCTGTTTACGGAGAAGTTGAAGATTATTCCATCAATGTATTACAGGCATGTACACCTCCCGCTTCGCAGGCATCTTTATTTGCTTCTTCGGCAGTAACCGAAAATTCAATGACAGTCGGATGGACCCGCGGAAGCGGTACCGGCGGTGTTATGGTTGTCGCTAAAGCCGGAAGCGCGGTTGATGCTGATCCTGTAAGCGGAACTACTTATTTTGCAAACGCCGCTTTTGGAAGCGGCACCCAGATAGACACCGGTAATTATGTGGTATACATTGGCCCCGATACTTCGGTAAATGTAAGCGCATTAGCATCAGGGACAGCATATTATTTTGCGGTTTACGAATATAACAGTGCGGATAACTGTTACTTAAAACCAGCATTAACGGGAAGTGCAACTACATTGACGGTAGAAGTTTCCAATTGCGATACGTTAACCAATATACTTCAAACAGACAATATTGTATACTATTATTTTGCTTCACCTGACTGGGGATATTTTCCCGGACATAATTCTAACTATTTATCTGAATATGCAGAATATTATTCAGGTTTGACTAATCATTACATTACAGGTGTTGAGTTTGGAGTTGCCTTTGCTTACAGCGGAGGAAGCGGTGCTAACCATAAAGTTACTTTTAAAGTATACCAGGGTGGTGACACAATTCCTGGTATTGTTCTGGGATCGAAAGATGTTGAGATAAGCACATTAACGTCTGGCGCATCAAATTCGATACAATTTGATTCTCCGATAGCTATTACAGGAACAGATGTTTACATCGGGTATCAGATATATTATGATACTCCTGCTGATACTTTCTGCCTTTATACCGCTGAATCCAGGGCCGATCAAACAAATTCTGCGTTTCTAACTTACAACAACGAATGGTATTCTTTTCCTGGTTTATTTAGTATTTATTCGTCCATTTATATTTCTCCTGTTATATGTGAAGGATGTACAACACCAACAGCTCCTATAGCCGATACGTCTTATCTGTATTGTCAGAACGATATTGCGACTCAACTTACGGCAACGGGAAGTAATCATTTATGGTACACAGTTCCGGTAAACGGAACCGGCAGCCCCACAGCACCAACGCCTACAACTACCGCAACCGGAACAACTCACTATTATGTAAGCCAGACAATAAACGGATGTGAAAGCCCAAGGACGGATATAGTCGTTACGGTAAATGAAAAACCGGGTATCCCATCAGTTGGCCCGATTTCACATCCAACATGCATTTTGGCCACAGGAAGCGTGTTTTTATATGATTTGCCGGCATCCGGAAACTGGACATTAACAATGACTCCCGGAAATATAACTACCAATGGAACAGGAACGGGTACTACAATTTCAGGGCTGGCGCCGGGGACATATACTTTCACGGCAACCAATACATCAGGATGTACTTCAGCATCATCGGCCAATGTTGTTATAAATGCCCAGCCGGCAGCTCCGGCAGCTCCGTCAATCGGTCCGATAACACAGCCCACATGCCTTTTACCAACAGGAAGTGTATTTTTGTATGATCTGCCCGCATCCGGAACCTGGACTCTGACCATGACACCGGGAGGCGTAACTACTAACGGTACAGGTACAGGTACTACAATTTCAGGCCTGGCGCAAGGGACATATACTTTCACCGTGACCAATGCATCAGGATGCACGTCAGCGTCTTCGGACAGTGTGGTTATCAACACAGATTTGATACCAACAGCAGAAGCAGGACCAAAGACAACCTTTTATGGCACTCCTGTTCAGATCGGAGATGCCGGCAACGGCCCGGGAACCATCAGTTGGTTACCTCCCGCAGGATTAAGCAATCCAACTATCGGCAACCCGACGGCATCACCGGCAGCTACCACCACCTACACTATAACTGTCAACAACAATGGTTGTGTGCGAACAGATACGGCAACCGTTGTTTATGGCGTATCCGGGCATATCATCACCGGGAAAACACGGTATCTGAAAAAGGCAATCGCCGGGAATCCTGCGCCAAATCAGCCAGCTTACAACGCTGTACTATATAATATTGATAATGTAGAAGTAATCCTTAAGACCAGCCCGGGTGGAGCGGTAGTGTCCACCACGATGAGTGATGCCAACGGGAATTATCAATTTACCAATGTCCCGGATGGAGACTATATACTGGCATACGACCACATCCCCTATCCTGATACCATGCAATACGTTAATCATGTCAATGCTGTTGACTTAGCATTATTAAAATACAACATAGGCCACAATCCGGTAAGCGATCCGTCAAGGTATTTTTCCGACAAACACAGGAAGGGCGCGAATGTGGATAATAATGCGTCAATTAATACTGTCGACATTGCGAGAATCAGTGGCAAGATCGGGATGCCAAACGATCCGGCCAGAAATTACCCGAAAGGAAACTGGGTAGCTTTTGATACCCTGATAACAGTGGCCGGTACCGACTTAAATGTAACCCTGCAAACGCTTGCCTACGGCGACTACGACGCTTCCAGCGTAAAATACTATGGTGCATCAACCAACTGGGCCATGGCAAAAGAATTACCTGAAGAGAATATCATCCTGCAATCCGACGAATCTCTTATTACCAATAAGCACGAATATTTTGAAGTTCCTTTACGGATAAGCACAAAAATGAATGAACTTGCCGCTGTTGGGCTGGAGCTGTGTTATCCTCATGAAAAATTCAAGCTTATAAGCGCCTCCATGTCGAATACCGGCAAAGACAGCGGCCCGGTAAAGATCAATCCTGCATTGGAAGAAATCATTGCCGCAAATAATGACCTGCTGGTAACAGATGATAATGGCATCATCAGAGTAGTATTTGCCACCACGGATTATTTTGATATTGCTGCTAATGAGGAACTGGTCAGGCTGGGCTTCAGTCCGCTCAACAATGAGGGCCGCGGAGAACTGGATTTTAACCTGAGGGGCACCGGTTTGATAGCCAATCAATATGGTGAAATTAATGAGGCTGCCTACCTCACTATGCCAAAGATCTTTGTTCAGGGTGAGGAGCCGGAAGCCGGATATGAATTTTCCGGTTATCCCAATCCCTTCAGTAATAATGCTACTTTGACATATACTATTCCGGAAAACGGCAAGGTAAAACTGACTGTATTCAATGCCATCGGTGAACTGATCACTGAACTTGTAAATGAAACCCAGGCCGGCGGAAACCATACTGTTGCATTTTCGCAAAAGAACCTTTTTTATGGCATGTATACCTTCAAACTTGAATTTGAAGGAATGGATAAATCAAAATGTATGGTGATAAGGATGGTGCATTGATTATTATTCTGTGACATTCCCAGCGTGAAGCCGGGGCGTTCTGAACCAACTGAGCCAAGATCGATCTAAAAAAGAAGACAGTAAAATAGCCAAAACTATGTTCAAACTACCAATAAAAAAAGGGCGTCATGTTTTTCTGAAACCCTTGTTATTACTGGTGGGATGTGCAGGATTTGAACCTGTGACCTCATGCGTGTGAAGCATGCGCTCTGAACCAACTGAGCTAACATCCCTCTAAAAAAAAAGAAGTCGGTGACTTCTTTGTGGGAACAATAGGATTCGAACCTATGACCCCCTGCTTGTAAGGCAGGTGCTCTGAACCAGCTGAGCTATGCTCCCAAAAAATTCGCTCATCCGTGACCCTCCCGACTCTGCGAGTCGGGATGCTCTGAACCAGTTGAGCTAAACTCCCCTCTTTTAATTTGGGACTGCAAATATACAAGATTTTTTATAACAAAAAGTTTTTTTGTTTTTTATGTGAATCAAAAGTTTAAAAGGTTGTTTAAATTCTTCAGAATATGAAATAGAGGGCGGTGCCAAAAATTATGTATAGTGTGAAAATCAATCCATTAATGTTTGTTTGAAAATTTCAAACAAGCTCTTAAATATTTCCGTCCCGTGTGCATAAGAAATACCCACACAATTTTTTGGCCCAGATTAAAACTATTCCTTTACAGTGAATCTTTTTGCATTAAGGCCATGATCAGAAATAAAATAGCTACTTTTGAAGAAAAAATACAGATAACATGAAAAAGCATCAGATATCACTTATATTATTTTTCCTTTTATTATCATCACCGGTTTTTTCACAGATCATTTTAAACGGAACGATTGAAAGTTTTGACGAGATGTGCAAAATTGAAACCCATCAGACAATAATGGATGACGGAACCATACTGATGATGGATTTTTATATTCCGATAACCCAGGATTGTGTTATTTCTATTATCAACATTCCGGGGACAGGAAATGTCCCTATTCAGATCATCCCACGGAATACACAATACATCATTTATGATTCGATAAATAATCAGTTGAATCCGAATCCGTACCAGTTACCGCTTGTTTTTACAAGAACTCCTTACAATAAAGATGGAGGCCAAGATGGCATTATCTTTCCTTTTTTGGGATATATTTATGGAGCACAGGATATGCGAGGGGCTTATTCTTCTTCAGGGGTGTATTTTCCTATGTACAGCGATAGCTGGAACAAAAATTTCTATCATCCGGGTATTCACTATAACATCGACATCACTGATCCGGGAGATCCCCAGAATGCCAACAAGCACGAAGATGGATATCAGACACTGCAACGATTGATGAACGATATTAAAAGAGTTTATGATTATAACGGAGACCAGCAACCGGATACTTTTCTGATTTCTAACGGCTCTATAGGCATGATCGGTGGAAGTGCTCTGGGAAATTCACAATATACCCTTGCTGCCGCATCACCGATAACTTCATCACAGCCCGGCCTGCAGTCGATCATGCCGGTCATTGCCTCCGCCGACCATTATCTGTATACCTTGACAAATAATGGGGTTTACCGGCAGGCTTTGGTTGACAACTGGATCACCGGCCAGATAAATTCATTGGTATACGATAGCCTAAACGCAACGGATAACAGTATCATGAACAATCTTCATAGTTCAACCGATTACGGACAAACAAACAAAGCCGTGGTCGCTGCTAAGGCCATCGATTTTCTTCTTGTTGACGGTCCTGTACCCGGCTATTATCCTGATAGCCCACTACGTGCCAGTATGGATGTTAGTTACGCCCCGGTCGATGCATCCGGAAATCCCGACAGCAACGGAACATACAGCAGATTCAGGAATATGGACGTTCCTGCTTATCACATCACCGGATGGTGGGATATTTTTGTTGACGGACAGATATTCACCTTTAACAAAATGAGGGATGAAGCCCTTAGCGTGGAAACAAAAAAATTGCAAAAGTTAGTTATTGGCCCATGGGCACACCAGACCGTCGGAGGCCTCACCACGGGCGACATGACATATCCACAGAACGTTTCAGATATATTGGGTTTTGACATTTCCAATACCAATTTTTCTATGAGCAATTCCGGGCTTATCGCAGATGTCTTAGAATCTGAAATATTTAACTGGTTTAAATTCACGCTGAACAAAAAAGGAGTCCCGGCCACTCCACAACCCAAATTCATTATTCGCGAAAGCCATGTATGGCAAAACATAGGTGTGGATATCAATGTCAGGGTTCCGGCAGAAGATTATATAGTTCCTCATATTACTTTTGTCAAGTATTTAGCCGGTCAGACCACATTAAACAATGTAAAAATAGAAATCAAAACAGCCACCGATACTATTCCTTATACATACACTATTCCGGCACTTAATCCCCCGATCCTTACTGTTACTGACACCATTCATAGCAGCGCTGTTGTTGATTTTGACACGGTTCCCGCAGTCCGCTTATACCTGGTTGGGCCGGTAAATGACGGCGTACCTGAAAATGATAACCTTGGCAACTATTGGATAAAATGCGATAGCTTTCCTTTTAATCAGGGAATTCATTATACCAGTTTTTATTTACACGGGGACAGCACACTAAATAACCAATTGCCCGTTACAAATGAAGGCTGCCTGACTTATCTTCACGATCCCGACCATCCCGTGCTGACCGTGGGAGGAGCAAACATGACAATACAGACGCCCGCGGGCCCTCCCAGAAACAGCCAGGGACAAATGAACCTCGCAGATCCGTTATTCGTAAATTTTACTATGAATCATCCGGGGGTAATTCAGTTTACAAGCGGACTTGTCCAGGATTCACTCAGAATATTGGGATTCCCGACAGCAACCTTGTATGCTCAATCCGATGTATCAGGAGGCGGCCCTACCGATGCCGACTTTTTCGTGCGTATTCTCGATGTCTATCCCGACGGAAGAGAATTGTTTGTGGTGGAAGGTTGCGTGAATGCAAGAGCGCGCGAATACGTGAGGTCTTTGTACAACAACAACGAAAATATCCATGCTCCTTATACGAATATTACTTCCGGAACCGTGTACGAATATCAGTTGAAAATGATGCCTGTCGGATATGTTTGGGGCAAAAATCACAAGGTCAAGGTACTTATCAGCAGCGGAAATTATCCGCGTTATCAATCTAACCCTGATTTGCCGATGATGAATTATGATTTTTTCAGGCGTAAACCCAATGACGGCCAACAATATAATTATTCCGGAACTTTGATGAGCCCCAGAGTTGCCCAGCAAAGCATACATTTTTCGCCGGTTTATCCAAGTCATATCGACCTGCCGGTCTTTGACGACCTTCCTTCCAGCTTTATAGCAGATACTAAGCCTTCTCAAAACTTTTTCTGGAGTGTTTATCCGAATCCTTGTTCTGACTACGCATTTGTTAATTTGCCAAATGAGAAAGGCCTGGTACAGGTTTTTTCAACGAAAGGCCAATTATTGGAAGAAAAGTATACGGACAAATCTGTAATTCTCGACGTCAGTCAGTATTCTCCGGGAATATATGTTGTAAAATATTGTTCTGAAAATCTCACACTCAGCAGAAAAATTATCGTGAACCGGTAAACCCAACTAAAGCATTAGCTTGCCTGGCTGAGCCATTCAGACAGGTTCGCAATCTTCTAATGCTTGATTTGGGATTAAGAGCATACCCAGGCAATTACCGACAGGTAGTAACAGGAACAAAATTGCTTAGCCAGAATCCTATAGAAACGCGGAATTCCACCTAACTCAATTGAAATGACTGAATTTCAATAAATTCAAAATCTTATTGAATTATGAGTCTTTTAGTCAACCCTTTTATTGTTTCGCAGAAACAAAGTGCGTTGGGATGCCCAGACGGCGGGCCGGTGCTGGCGTGAATCAGAAAACATTAGAAAATCTGCAAAGGCCCCGCCAACGGCGGGGTTCCCCGGCTCCATTAAGGAGTCGGGACCACTTTGTATAGATTTTCAATGTTTTCTGAGAGCGGGCTGAAGCATTGTCTGGGCTGTCCTTTTCTTTGGTTCGTTTCTGGCGCCTGTCCCGCACCGGACCTATCCCGTAAACGTATTGTCGGGTGGTCGGGAGACAAGCAAAAGAAATGAACAAAAAATCAGAAAAAGTGAAAACAATTTATATATAGATGTTTTGATCTTATTTTTTGAAGACTTCAAATTTGGGTTAAACAAAAAAGAGGCTCTGTCGCCTCTTTTTTGTTTAAGAATGATTACGCACCATCAATAATGTGCTGTTGGACAACTTAGTATTCCTTAATGATTTCCTTTGACTTAACGGTTTTGCCATTGTCAAATTTCAACATGTAAGCGCCGGCAGCAAAACTTTTGGTATCTACCTTAACTTTTTGCTTTAAAACGCCCTTGAAAACAACTTCGCCAATAGCATTATAGATTTCAAAATCGATCGGTTTTTTATTCCCGTGATTGGTAATGATCAGCTCGTCAACCACAGGGTTGGGGTATGTTTCAATGTTGCCCATATCATCAATCTCGGTAACAGAAGTAATTAGTATGCTTATCGTATTTGAAGTATCCGAAGTACACCAAAAAGCATCCGTTACTACGATATAATAATTTCCTGATGAGGTGGGGGTATATGATGCAGATGTAGCACCCTGAATGATCCCGTTATCGTTATACCATTGAATATTTAATGTTGATGATGTATACAAAGTACTGCCATCCTGGTAAATAACAGGAACTGCCGGAGGATTGAGCGTGTTTACCATAACACTTTTAAATGTTTCTCCGTTTATGGTCTGAAAGGAATTATCAAAGGTCTGCCCTGCAGGATTGGTGTCGGGTGTAGGTGAAGGAGACGGGCTGTTGTTCTCGAACATCCTTACACTGCTCGGACAAACATAAGCAGGCAAACTAAAGGTAAAAAGAATAATATCATCTCCGGCATTAAGTTGCGGGACAAATGTTTGCCCTGGAGTTGAAAACTTATGATAATCTTTATGCCCGTCAAATGTCAAAACGTTATATGCAGGTGTATTGTCGGTCCATCCTGCACTCACAGGGTTGTGACTGGCACATAAAATTGGCTGGTCGGGAGCCGAGACCGGCAAAACTACACAGAACCCCGATGGTCCTAAAAAACTATCAAGTCCACTCGCATCCACTATGCCGCCAACATGTAAATGCGCCTCATATAAATTGTTTGTTTGATTATATTTTAGTTCAAATGTTGACTCCATTTGACCCTGTGCTCTTAAAAAAGGCATAAAGGCAAAAACACAAAAAATTATAAAAACAACTTTTTTCATATGTGTCAATTTTAATTTGTTTTAATACTCGTAATGAATCGTAATTGTCAAGTTGATCATAATAAGAACAAATATACAAAAAATATTTCTTAAAGTCCAAATTTTTGTAAATTTTTAATACAGATTTCTTAATTTCTGTTTTAAGGTGATTTTAAAACTACCTTTTTCTTTCCCTGAATTTGGTGATTTTTAAGAAATTTAAAACTTATGAACGACTTATCAACATTGATTTTTATAAGATTACTCCAAACTGGTATTAGCCTGCCCGAATAAGCCATTCTGTCAGGTTGGCAAGCTTATTATACTTTTTTATTACGCCGGTAAAAACATACCGTCTTGTGCCATGAGGTAAATAAAATTTGTACCATAATCAATCAATTCCCGATACGCTAATAATATTAGAAGTGTTTTTAATATCCTGGCATATACAAATTTTAGTACTTTTGTGCCTTATTTAAACAAAAAAAACAACATTTTTACCTATGAAAAAAACTATTATTCTTAGTATAGTCCTGCTTGCAGTGGTATGTAGTACCAACGGACAAACAGCCGACAGAAAATGGAGTGTCGGGCTTCACGGAGGATCCTCACAATACTGTGGTGATCAGGGACATGGTTTTTACCGTTTCGACAAAGGCTTTTATGGCTTTGGCGGATTATCCGTTTCACGCTACCTCGGCCGTTTTTTTGATCTTACTTTGGAAGGAAACTATGGGGGTATCGGCTATTCCAAATCAACTAATTCGCTTTTTCATTCCTCACTACTGTTTACAGATGTAACGGCACGTTTCAAATTTTTAGGAAACGATCAGCACAAATTAGCTCCCTACCTGTTCTTCGGTATCGGCTACATGAGGTTTAAAGATAAAAACACCGATGAAACCTGGAACAACCTGGGGTTGCCATCTGCAGGGATCGGCCTTGCTTACCACGTTCTCCCCTACCTCAGCCTGCGTTTTCAGGAAAAATATATTTATTCCAATTGCGACAAGGTGGATCATATATACCATAAAGCTGCCGACAGTTATCTTCAGCATGATCTCAGCCTTGAATTTAATTTCGGCAAAGCCAAAGATACCGACAAAGACGGTGTTCCGGATAAAACGGATAAATGTCCTACTGTAAAGGGCCTGCTGAAATTCGATGGCTGCCCCGATGCCGACAATGATGGCGTAACAGATGCCGATGATCTTTGCCCCGGCACACCCGAAAAAGTTAAAGTGGATGCAAAAGGATGCCCACTTGATACTGACGGCGACGGTGTTGTTGATTATTTAGATAAATGCCCCGATGTAAAAGGCCTTGCTAAATTTGAAGGCTGCCCCGATTCGGACGGCGACGGTGTTATCGACAATAACGACAAATGCCCCAACACACCCGAAAAAGTAAAAGTGGATGCCAAAGGTTGTCCGCTGGATACCGATGGCGACGGCGTTGTTGATTATTTAGATAAATGCCCCGATGTAAAAGGCCTTGCCAATCTTGATGGCTGCCCCGACAGGGATGGTGACGGTATCGCCGACTATCTTGATAAATGCCCCGATGTAAAAGGTATTGCTGCCAACAAAGGATGCCCCGAAGTTAAACAGGAAGTAAAGGAAGTATTCAAAAAAGCATTACAGGGCATCGAGTTTGAAACAGGTAAAGACATCATACGCCCGGTATCCTTCCCGATATTGAACAATGTGGTCAAGATCATGAAAGAAAACAAGGAATACAACCTGCTCATCAACGGGCATACCGACAATGTTGGTGATGATGCATCAAATATGGTACTTTCGCAGAAACGTGCCGCTGCCGTTATGACATACCTGGTCAACAAAGGCGTGGAAAAAGATCGCATGAAGTCATTCGGTTATGGCGAAACAAAACCTGTGGAAGATAACAATACTTCTGCCGGCCGTGCCAAAAACCGCCGCGTTGAGTTTGTGGTAGAGTTCTGATCTTATAACCGATTTTTAAAAAAGACCGCCTCATAAACAGGTGGTCTTTTTTTTATAAAAATCTCTATCACCGAAAAAATGCACCAAAGTGCATTTGCAGATAGTCCGGGTTGTTGAAGAAAACGGCAGCAGACCAGCTTATTATTTTATCGGCATTACCTGCTCCCCGAAATTTTGAAACTGAGTTTAAAAGCGAAATTTTTCAGAGGATCCTCATAAGAATAATAACCATAGCGGTAAAATACCCCCGCCCCCATTTTCAGGTAGGCAAGATTCAACAACCTTAGACGGACAAGATTGTCAACGATCAGCCCTGATTCAAAAAACCACTTATCAGGAACCCTGAAAAAATTATTTTCCGGATGGGCGCTTTTATCCGAAAGCTCTCCATAAAGCACACTCTGGAATATACTCAGCTCCGGCTTGAATTTTTTAATTTTGAACAAATAACCTCCGAAAGAATGCCGGAAGTGAAATGCCACATATTTGTCGTAAGCAAACTCATCCACCCGTATCGTCTGAAACGAATTTCTGAAATAGAAAACATAACTCGAGCTGTAAGAACCTTTGCCTTTGAAAAGTTTCATATAGGGCGTTTCCCCCCATATATACCCGGCTTCAAGCAGAAGGCCTGTTTTCCCCAGATGTCTTATCATGAATTCTTTTTCAAGGGCAAATTCCAGCTTGTCGTAATTGAACTGGCCGCCAAACAAGCCCCTGAAACCATGCACATACGTGAGATACAGCACCGGGTATTTCGTTCCCAGAGAATATCGTTTATCAAAAGCATCGATAAGTTTTTCATCGTAAGCATACCGTATGCCCAGCTTAACTTCACTGAATTTGTAAGTGTTTCCGGCAAAAGTATCTGCTGAAGATGGAGTGTACAAATAAGGATAAACAGGTGTCCGGTTCTCGTGCAGGACCGATATCCCGATCTGTGCGTAACGCAGGGTTCTGAAATTAAAATAGGCTTTCAGCCGTTCTACATAATCAATTCTGTTTACAAGATATTCATTCCAGTATGAATTATTGCGGTATTCATGGAGGTCTGTCATTCCAGGGGCTTCCAGGTCTTTCATGTAACCGGCCCCAAGAAAGATTTCATGTTTTTTTGATATGTTGAATTCCAGCCCGCCGCCGTATTTGAACTGTTTATCCCAGAAACCGTAACCGCCAAAAGCGCTGAGTGAAAACCAACGGCACATTTTTTTATTTGTCCTGAAGCCCAGTCCCACCCTGATTCCTTCAAAGTTGTTGTAATTAAACAAATCCATCAGAGAAAGGTCGAAAATGCTCAGGGGTATATATCCTTCAAGAATTTTTTCAATAGCATTCGGATAATAATCGAATTTGTTTTTTTTCCCCAGAGAATCCATCTTAACATAAGTCTTCTGCTCCTTTTGGGTCAGGGTATCCTGGCGGTGGCCTTTCCAGAAGTTCTCGTCCTTTTTTCCAGAGCCTTCCTCAAAAACAATCTTGCTCGCGCCAAAATCCTTGTTTTTATTTTCAGCATCGAAATTTACCTCAGAAATATAACTTCTTCCCCGCATCACCACGCCCACTTTTTCGGATGGGTAGTTTGGCAACAACCAGTCGTAATTCAACTGCTGCGGAAACCAGTACCTGTTGTCAACAAATGTGTACATCTGCTGAATTTTTATTGACCACAAACCTTCTTCGGCCGGTTGAGCGATCACATTTTGTATGGCATACCGCTTGGAATTTATGTATAAAACACCTTTCAGGGCATTAAAATTCTTTCCTTTCATCGGTTTGAACGAAATCACAAATACGCTGTCGGCGCCGCTATACATCGTGTCTTCGAGCAGAAAACTATAGCGCCCGATACTGCCATTGCTTATGGGATTCAGATAATCCTTGACATCGGTAAGCGACAAAGTAATAAAATCAGTATAAAAGGAAAAAGGCTGTATGTCGGTGGCCAGCGAAGAAAAGTTGGGATCGGAAAACCCTGAAACCCTTGTCCCCAGAACCTTTTCCTGACTTTTACCTTCAAGAAAGATTCGCTCCGAAAACGATTCCATCATCATAATGTATTGTTCCTCCGCCAGCTGGTTCAACCGCAGAAAAGTGCTGTCATTCCTGAGCTTTGATTGCGGGTCGCTGCTGATGGCATATTTTGTCTTATCAAGATACCATTCTGCCACAACCTTGTTGTAACAATGATACCGGAACGAAGGTATTTTTTCCGGGTCGTTGAGTTTTCTGTTTTCCTGAACCTTACGGATGATGGCATGTGCGGGGTTCTCGCCCGGATATATGACGACGCCGCTCAGTTCAATGTTTTTACGCACCATCGCGATATGCAGGTATTTTTCTTTCGGGCCGATATCTATGGTCAGCGGATGATACCCGACAAAAGTAAAGGTCAGTGAGGCTACCGGAACACTGGATTTGAAATAAAATTTTCCGTCTATATCGGTTGTGCTGCCGTAATCATCATTGTTGACAAGGATATTGACAAAGGCCAGTGGCGCCCCGGTGACAGAATCGGTGATCCTGCCCGAAACAAGGTGCTGTGCTTTTGTTGCCAAAGTAAACCCGAGCAACAGTACAACAAATATAAAAAAGCGGTATTTCATGGGGCAAAGTAAATAAGAAATAGCGAAACAATTTATTTAAACGCTAATATTCCCGAAATAACATTTGGTAGGTGATAATAAAAAAATAAAAGCTATAACTTTGAGCTTAAAAAATTGATATGGCAGAACATAACGATCTGGGGAAAGAAGGAGAAAATCTCGTGGCTCAGTTCCTTGCAGACAAGGGGTTTCACATACTTGCCCGCAACTGGCGCTACGGAAAGGACGAACTTGATATCGTCGCCGAAACAGATACTCACCTTGTTTTTGTTGAAGTAAAAACCCGCAGCAACATGATCTATGGCGAACCCGAAGAAGCTGTTACCAAAAAAAAACAGCGCTTTCTGATCCGCGCGGCAAATGCCTATATCGAAAAAAATAATTGCACAAAAGAAGCCCGCTTTGACATAATTTCCGTAATTTTGCCGTCGTATCCCTTGCACATACACCACATTGAAGACGCCTTTTATCCAACTCTTTGAAAATTTTAATCTATGAAAAAATCCGGTAACACAGCACCAAAAAAAAACACCCGCACCAGGGAAAACCGGAAAACTGAGGGGAAAAAACCTTTTTCCCGGAAACGTGATGACAAGCCTTTAGAGAAAAATTTTTCTAAAAGAACTGCAACAAAAAAAACTTACGAAAAAAAACAGGATGACGGAGACAGGCCGCTAAAACGAAGTTATGTCCGCAAACAGACCGGCGAAGATAAAAAACCGTATTCCGATAAGCCCTACCCTGCGCGCGATAAAAAATACAACGACCGCAATAAACATGCTGATAAAGGGGATTACAAAAACAGGGGAAAAAGACCTTACGAAAAAAAACAGGATGATGGTAAAGACAGGCCGGTAGAACGCTATGTCCGCAAACAAGCCAGCGAAGATAAAAAACCTTATTCCGATAAACCCTACCCTGCGCGCGAAAAAAAATACGGCGACCGCAACAGACATCCTGATAAGGGGGATTACAAAAACAGAGGAAAAAAAACTTTCGAAAAAAAACAGGATGAAGGTAAGGACAGGCCGGTAGAACGCTATGTCCGCAAACAAGCCGGCGAAGATAAAAAACCTTATTCCGATAAACCCTACCCTTCACGCGATAGAAAATACGACGACCGCAATAAACATGCTGATAAAGGGGATTACAAAAACAGAGGGAAAAAAACCTACGAAAAAAAACAGGATGATGGTAAAGACAGGCCGGTAGAACGCTACGTCCGCAAACATATAAACAAAGACGACAGGCCTTTTTCAGACAATAATAATAGTTCCGGTGAAGGGCAAACTGACAAAAAAAGTTTTTCGAAAAACAAAAGGGTACGCCTGACAGAATCGAAAACTTATATCGGGAGAAAACGCGAATATCACGAGACGGAAATCTATGTAAAGGACAACACCTACGAAAAACGCCGTTCGTTCCGCGACCTTTCGGAAACCAACGGGATACGCCTGAATAAATTTATTGCCAACGCAGGTATCTGCTCACGCCGCGAAGCTGATACGCTGATAGAAACCGGAGTGATCACCATCAACGGAAAAATAATTACCAAACTCGGGACAAAAGTAATGCCCGGCGATGTGGTCAAATTCAACAACCAGACCTTAAGCGGTGAGCAAAACCAGTATCTTTTGCTTAACAAACCCAAAGGCTACATCACCACTACCGACGATCCGCAGGAACGCAAAACCGTGATGGAGATCATCAAACATGCCTGCAAAGAACGGATCTACCCTGTGGGACGCCTTGATAAAAACACTTCCGGGCTTTTGTTGTTCACTAACGACGGCGAGTTGACAAAAAAACTCACGCATCCGAGCCACCTGGTTGAAAAAATTTATCAGGCCGAACTTGATAAGTCGCTCTCCGGGACAGATATGCAAAAGATCGTTGACGGCCTCGAACTGGAGGATGGCTTTATTAAAGTAGATGCCATCGCTTATGGCGATACCAAAAAGGAAATAGGTATCGAACTCCACTCAGGCAAAAATCGCATCGTACGGCGCATCTTTGAGAGTCTGGGGTATGAGGTGGTAAAACTTGACAGGGTTGTTTTTGCCGGACTGACCAAAAAAGACCTTCCCCGCGGAAAATATCGTTTCTTAAGCAACGAGGAAGTAAATATTCTGAGAAGGATAAAGTAGGGCTGGGGCGAATAAAGCTGAGACTAAAAGCTGGCGGTACCATAGCAAACTGCAGTAAAATCTTTGAAAATCCATAATTCGTTTTTTGCTTGAAACTCCCAGCCGGATGGGCTTTCGTGCAACACGGCTTCATGTTAGGCTACGCCACACGAAGCCTTATCTATTATGCCTTGTATATTATTCTTTTATTATTTTCTGCTGTTCATTCCAATTGTCACAAGTCAGTTTGATTATATATATTCCTTTCGACAAATAACCAATGTCAATAATGGTTGTTCCATTTATCAAAATTGTTTTTGAAATTTGTTCGCCAATCATATTATAAATCTGAGCTGTTACAATTTGCTTTTCGGTAATCACAATATTAATTTTACTTAATGCAGGATTAGGAAATATTTCTATTTTCCCGTGATAGGGGGTTTCATAAATATCTGTTTCTTTATCGCAAATACAGCGAATAGAAAAACCACTAAGCCTTGTATCATGATAATAGCGATATACCTGAGAATTATCATAGCTTAGAAGCCTATCCCATGCTCCTGTCGAATCATAGCTTGTTGCCGACCACCAATAACCATAGTTTCCAATATCGGTATACGAAGCATATATATATCGGTAGCCTCCCGGAAGGGCGCTAAAACCGCTGCTATTAGTAGCGCCGGTATTCGGTGTCGTCCAATGTGTTATTCCCGTTTCTTTGAGCTTTCCTCCGAAATCAGTCCCTGTTAATCCAAAAGCTGTGGTATCAACAGTAGGGTCGATATATTTTTCCATAATATTCCATTCCGTATTCGTTGGTACATGCCAGCCTGACGGACATATTTCGTTAGAGTCATTGGCTGCATACCAGTTGTATAATGCACCATACACGGAGGCATTTGCGGAAGAGTCATTGTTGTAATAACACCTTGCTCCTATGGTGTTATTCGTCCAGGATGCAGGTGAAGTTAAATTGGGGATTGATACACCATTTCGGTAGCGGGTTACTTTCAGGTTTTCTTTCATCCATTTCTGACCACCGATAATTACAGTATTATATACATTACCGTCAACGTCAGTTACTGTTTGTGCTTGATTTTTGAATGTCAGAATTGCTAAAATTGCAAAAAGTAAAATGTTATTTTTCAATATTTCTTTATTTTAATGTGGTTCATTATTCTTAAGTCATTTTTTTTATTCTGACTAACGTATTTTCAAATACTTTATAATCAATTAACTATAAAACCCAAATCTTCTTTAGTCAGATCAAATTTAGTAATTTGTTTTTGAATGCGCTTTACTAAAGTTAGTGATGCGTTTGTCAATTTTTTCTGTTTGTTTTATACTTATGCATAACGGATAGCTGCTGGGTAGCGTTGCCGTTTTACCGCACTTACTATTACAAAGATAAAAAACTTACAGATACGCACCACCCTGTCTATGAAAAAATGTTCCTGCAATGCTACCCGCAGCGCGTTCAAGCGACCCCTTTGCACTCGCAAAGGGAAGCTTTTAAGCATCTTAAAAAGTTCAAAAATAGTAAAATTCATGATTATTGGATATTCCGCGCAATTGTGCCAATGTTTACTGGGCAATTTCAAACGCAAAGAGCGCATCAACAAAATCCTTGATATGATGGGATTGCCACAACACCCGCCAACGGTGAAAATCCCTTTCTACATCCGGTTTCTTGAAAAGTTTGGGGTGGACATTATGCTGTGCCCGGCTTGTAAGAAAGCTAAGTTACAGCTTATCGGGGTGGTGTTCCCAAACATCAGGGGAAGCCCGAAAACAACACACAATGATGCTCTATGATAATAATGTGCTTTGCTCCTTTGGAGTGAAACGCTATCGTATTGTCCGGTGCTGCCCAATTGGCCTTACATCATGAATAAAACAAGTTTTCGCCAACAAAAAATAATCCTTATCTGATGAAAAATCAAAAAATAGTCTTAGCAAAACGCCAAATAAATACTTTGCTGTTTGGCCAAAACCTCCAAAACAGGGCTACTTTTTTCCCTAAGGCCAAAGATTTCGGATAACGGCGTCGCTGAATTTATCCCGATGTCATAGTACGTCGGGACAGGTGATAGACCAAAAAGCCCGATAAACATTAGGATTTATCGGGCTTTTTGTTCCGCCGCGGCGGATGGGCTTTTCGGCTATCATGCTATGTGTTACCGCCTGGCATTTCTTTTAATTCATAATTTGTACTTCGTCCTCCGCTTGATTCTTTCTGTAAGATATTTTTCTTAATTAAATCTTGAATATCTCTAAGTGCCGTGTCTTGAGAGCATTTATTTATTTTTCCCCATTTCGAAGTTGTTAGTTTCCCATCAAATCCATCAAGAAGTCGATTAATTATCTTTTGCTGTCTGTTATTTAGAATTGTTGTGGAATGTAATTTCCAAAATTCAGCTTTATGGAGAATCTTTGATAAAGTTTCTTTTGTCGAGTCTATAGAATTTATTAAACATTGCAAAAACCACAAAATCCATTCTGTAATATCAGAATTCCCTTTTTGAGCTTTTTCAAGTTTTTCATAATACTGCTTTCTTTCAACTCTGACTTGAGCAGACATACTATAGAATCGCCTTATACTTTTATCCGAACGAGCCAATGTCATGTCTGTAATTGCTCTTGTTATTCGCCCATTTCCATCATCGAAAGGATGAATAGATACAAACCATAAATGTGCTATTGCGGCCTTGAGAACCAAATCTATTTCATGTTCGTTTTCAAACCAATTTAAAAATTTTTCCATTTCAAATTCAATCCTATCTGAAGCAGGGGCTTGATAGTGAACTTTTTCTTTTCCCATTGGTCCTGACACAACCTGCATTGGTCCAGTTGTATCTTTTCGCCAGTCGGCAACTGTAATTTTATAAAGATTACTCCAACCTGATGGAAACAGAGCAGCATGCCAACCAAATAATCTATTTTTTGTCAATGGTAAATCATATCGCTGAGTAGCATCAAGCATCATTTCTACGATTCCTTCAACATGACGTTCTGATTCCACAGCACCGGCAATATCAATCCCGAGTCGTCTAGCTATCGAAGAACGAACCTGATCTATGTCTAAATACTCTCCTTCGATTTCGGATGATTTTGTAACATCTAATGTCAACGTATTTAAAACCGCTTCATTTTGTAAATCAAAACCTAGCGATTCCATTTTACCAAGAAGTCTACCCTGTTGATTTCTAGCTTCTCCAAGTTTTATCATCACTTTCTTATTGTCCCAATTGAAGTTAGTCCAATTCTCTTTTTCGTGTAAATAAATTTTCATTCTCCGCAATTTATGCAACAAATATACTATTTATTCTCCGCAACCAAAAACTTTCTCCGCAAAATTTACTTTGATTATGATAGCTATTCACCGCACAAAATCTACTCTTTGCTTGGCGGTAACGGTCAGGGCTTGCTAATCGACGGCGCATAAATCAAAACTTTGTCCGACAGGACAAAACTTGCAAAGTAAGGCGTTCGTGTCCAAAAGGACGTGAACGCAACTGGGAGCAAGCCGAAGTTCAAGCGCCCCCTTTGCACCCGCAAAGGGGAGCTTTTAAGCCTCTTAAACATTTCAAAAACAGTAAATTTCATGATTATTCACAAAAACATTTATAATCATGGAAAAAAAATTGCATCCCGATTCCGTAGAGCTCCTGGAAGCTCTGCAAAAGACAATGCTCGCTGCAAACTATTCAAAGCGAAGCTGGCTTGCCACAACACCCGCCAACGGTGAAAATCCCTTTCTACATCCGGTTTCTTGAAAAGTTTGGGGTGGACATTATGCTGTGCCCGGCTTGTAAGAAAGCTAAGTTACAGCTTATCGGGGTGGTGTTCCCCAACATCAGGGGAAGCCCGAAAACAACACACATTGATGCTTTATGATAATAATGTGCTTTGCTCCTTTGGTGTGAAACGCTATCGTATTGCCCGGTGCTGCCCAATTGGCCTTACATCATAAATAAAACAAGTTTTCGCCAACAAAAAAAAATCCTTATCTGATGAAAGATCAAAAAATAGTCTTAGCAAAACGCCAAATAAATACTTTGCTGTTCAGCCAAAACCTCCAAAACGGGGCTACTTTTTTCCCTAAGGCCAAAGATTTCGGATAACGGAGTCGCTGAACAGGTGATAGACCAAAAAGCCCGATAAACATTAGGATTTATCGGGCTTTCTGTTTGGGGCTTTTCGGCTATCACTCTATGTGTTACCGCCTGTTGCTTTTTGATTCTCACTGCATTGTCCGTAAATGTCCGCATTATTCTGCAAATGTCTATATTGTCCGTATGCTTGCGCTTATTGTTTCTGCTGTTACTTTTCGATTTGTTCTTTTGCTATTTTGTATAATTTTTTGCCAATAATTATTTGTGGAATTATTATTACACCTAGTCCAATTATACATGATGCAAATCCCAAAATAATTCCGACAATATGAAATCTGTCTGCGTCTGACCCAGCTGGATAACCACTCTCCCAGACAGAAGACATATTTTGTGAAAATACCGCGATTAAATATAATACAAGCCACACCATAAATGCACCACAAATAATAAGATAAATGGTCAATTTTCTTTTTTGAATCTTACGAAGATTGATTCCTAAAAATAAATATGATAAACCTATTATTGTTAGAATAGGCATATAAATTATCCAAATACTTTCAGCTTTCATTGGTACTGGCGTTGTCCGCATAAGTCCCATTATTATTAAACACCAAATCCCAAAAAATGCCATGATTCCACCATAAACGATAAGAAATATTTTTGTCACTTTGATGCGTTTGTCCATATGATTGTTTGTTTTATTATTGATTCATGCCTTTATTTTTGCAATTGGCGGTAACGTTTTGCCGCTTGCCGCAGTGGGGGATTTCGGAGCACTTCACTGTCAACCAAGCACAAATGTTGATAGAAGCACTGCACTTGATTTAACCACGTCAGCCCCCATTGCGGCAAACGGCTGTTCAAGCGACCCCTTTGCACCCGCAAAGGGGAGCTTTTGAGCATCTTAAACAGTTCAAAAATAGTAAATTTCATGATTACATTATTCACAAAAACATTTATAATCATGGAAAAAAAATTGCATCCCGATTCCGTAGAGCTCCTGGAAGCTCTGCAAAAGACAATGCTCGCT
>Ga0209098_1001612_pt1 | contig 21164 bp, 24 predicted proteins | sample AD_JPNHW1_MetaG_FD_184429 | JGI IMG/M metagenome (GOLD analysis project Ga0209098, IMG submission 184429) | Active sludge microbial communities of municipal wastewater-treating anaerobic digesters from Japan - AD_JPNHW1_MetaG (SPAdes) (version 2) | ecosystem: Engineered > Bioreactor > Anaerobic...
AAGCATGACACCCCCTCCCGCATCAGCATTGGGAGGGGGTAGCCTGTTATAACCAATCTACTTTGGGATTTCTAAAAAAAGGTGTTTTTAATATTCGCGCTGGACTGTCAGGTCCGGGCGGCACGCAGGGCATCCCGCGCAAATTCAATGTATTCCGGGACGACTTCAAAACCCAGAAAATGCCGGCCTTCCTGCTGCGCGACAACGGCAACCGTGCCCGAGCCAAGGAACGGATCTACCACAAGGTCCCCGGAATTGCTGGAATACCGGATGATCTTCTGCACCAGTTCCTGAGGGAGTTTCGTCGGTGTCTTTTTCCTTCCTTTCCAGTATTCGCGGTTAATGACCCAGACATCCTCCGGATAGTGGTCGAGCTTGTTGAAAGTGTATTTTTTCGGGTTTTTAACGACAAAGAGTATGTGATAATGGCTGGTAACGTACTTGTTTTTTGTAAAAACCCCGAACTGGTACTTCCAGATAATATGGTTGATGGTCGTAAGCCCGGCCGCATCAATCCCCTCCAGGATGTCCCGGAGACGGTTCCAGCCGGAAAAAATATACATGCTTCCCGTTGGAGCGAGCGCCCGGGAAGCCTGTGAAATCCACTGGCGCGTAAACCCGGCATACTCTTCAGCCGGGATTTCCCGGTAACCCTCAATCACATTGCTGCCAGTACGGTTGTAATTGAGCCGCTGGGCACGAAAATCGATGGCAAACGGGGGGTCGGTCACTATAAGATCGACAGACTCCTCCGGGATTTTCTCCAGAAGCGCAAGCGCATCCCCTTCATACAGGGTGTCCCGTTTAAATGCGCCAAGCTTCCCCATCAGAACGTCCTGCCAAACTCCCGGCCCATTTCAAATGCTTTGGTATTGACATCTACAGTCTTTTTGGGCACAAGTAATTTGACCGCCGATAAAAGGGACTCCGCCTTTAAGGGTATCGACCACGAAGCCGCGCCAAGGATTACAACGTTCTGGGAAAGACTGCTGCCCGCTTCTGCGGCAATCTTATCCGCATCAATCAGGCAGGGATTGAACCGCGCAAGCTGCGCAATAATCTCATCTTCAGTAGGTGCCGCGCTTTTCTGTGTGAAGACCGATGTCGGAAGGACCATGTGCCGGTTGACCACCATCTTCCCGCCGGTCTTAAGGTAATGGGAATACCGGAGCGCCTCAAGCAAATCAAATGAAATCAGGAGATCCGCCGTGCCGGGCACGATGAGCGGGCCATACTCTCCGTCAATCCTGATATGGGTCTCGACCGATCCGCCGCGCTGCGCCATCCCATGCGTCTCGGCTCCTTTAACATGCCGGCCTTCAAGAAGGCAGGCTTCACCAAGGATATTGGATGCAAGGATTGTGCCCTGTCCCCCGATCCCGACAATCAGGATATCAAAACTCTTTGTCATCGCTTCGCCTCCCGTGCTATTGCACCGACAGGACAGATATGGGCACAGACCCCGCACCCGCTGCACAGGTCATTTATCCGGGCTTTCTCGTCCACGAACTCTATTGCCGGGCACCCGAACCTCACGCAGGTGCCGCATCCGGTACAGATCTCCGGGTTTACTTCATAGCGGCCCCGCTTCACTCCCGCGCGGCGTGCCGCAATCACGCACATCTGCTTTGCGATGATCACTTTGACTCCCTTTTTGGCCTTCGCCGCTTCAAGGAGACGGAGCATTCCGGTGGTGTCATAGGGATCAATGGTCTCGACAAAGGTCGCACCGCAGGCGCGGCAGATCGCATCAAGGGATACCGGGGGCGTTTCAACCCCGGTTGCAGTTACCCCGCTGTTCGGGTTTGGCTGGTGACCGGTCATTGCGGTAATCCGGTTATCGAGAATGACAACGGTCATATCCGCGCCGTTATAGACCGCGTTCATGAGCCCCTGGATGCCGGTGTGCAGGAACGTCGAATCGCCGATGGTGCAGACTACATCGTGGGATGCTTCAGAATGCGCGAGTCCGCTGCCAACTGTAATCGAGGCGCCCATGCATATCGTGGTATCGACAACGCCGAGCTGGAGCCCGAGCGTGTAACAGCCGATATCGCTTGGGTAAATGGCTGTTTCTTTGAACACTTTTTTTATCGCGTAGAATGCGGCGCGGTGATGGCAACCGGCGCAGAGAATTGGCGGGCGCATCGGGAGGTTCTGTACAGGCTCTGCAGGGGCAAACGGGTTCTTTTGCAAAAACCCTGCCTTTACCATGATGCCTGCAACAACCCCGGGTGATAGTTCCCCTTCATATGGCGCATACCCGTTAATCTTCCCAAATACCGGCACACAGCCTGCCACCTGCCGCACGGCCTCTTCAACAACCGGGGCAAGTTCCTCAATTACAAGGATCTTCTCGTGCTTTCTCGCAAACTCCCCAAGCCATTCCTCATCAAGGGGATATGCACCGATCTTCATGAAAGATACATCGGCGGGCAGAAGCTCCTGCACATATGATGCACCGATACCGCTTGCGATAATAGCGGTCTTTCCCCGTATCGTGTAATGGTTCAGCCCCCGTTCCACCAGTCGCTTTTTGAGCGCGGGCTGCTTCTCGTTGAGTTTTTTATGAAGGACCCGGGTATGGGCCGGGATCACGACATACTGGCGGGGATCTTTATGGAACTCTCCTTTCCGCGCGCCCGGTACGATTTCGCCAAGGAGAACATCGCCTTTGGAGTGGCAGATCCGGGTCGTGGGGCGGAACAGAACAGGCAGCCGGAATTCCTCGGAGATTTCAAACGCGGCGCGGATCATATCATGCGCTTCCTGAACGCCGGCAGGGTCAAGGCAGGGGAGTCGTGCAAAATGCGCGTAGCACCGGGTGTCCTGCTCGTTCTGGGAACTGTGCGCGAACGGGTCGTCCGCGCTCATGATAACAAGACCCCCGGTCACTCCGGTATAAGCACTTGTCATGAGCGGGTCGGCAGCAACGTTGAGGCCGACATGTTTCATCGTGCAGAGTGCGCGTATTCCGCACCATGCCGCTGCGAGGGCGTTTTCAAGCGCGACTTTCTCGTTTACCGACCATTCCACATAATATTCGGGGTCGTTCTGCGCACGGAGCACATCGACAACTTCCGATGAAGGGGTGCCGGGATATCCGCTGATAAAACCGGTTCCTGATTCACGGCATGCGTGGGCAATCGCTTCATTTCCAAGGAGATAGTGACGTTGCATGATCCCAGTCCGAACGATAGTTATCTTAATCTTCAACACAAAGCCCTTTAGCATTATCCTGTCGGACTATCAAGTCTGACCAAACATTCACAACCTATAAAAACTAAAATGGGTTATCTAATAAGGTAAATTTCAGGCAAACCTTTTGGGCCCGTAGCATAGCCCGGTGGTGCGCCCGGCTGATAACCGGGAGGTCATGCGTTCGAATCGCATCGGGCCCATTTCCCACCTTTTGATATACTTTTTCAGCAAACAGCAGGTTATGGAGAAAAAACATAAGATACTTCTTGCGGCAGGCGCCGTGCTCTGCGTTCTCCTGTTTTTCATTGATATCTATCTTGGCGCAACCGCTGTGATCATACTTGCCGCCCTTGCAATGTGTGTCTTTATCATGGAAGATTCCCGGGTCCTTCCTGAGGTCACCATCCGTCTTGATGATGAGGCAAAAAAGGTCGTGGTGGAGAATACGGGAAATGCCATGGCAAACAAGGTCCACGTTGCTCTTGTCCCGCTTGACATTGAATTCGACCTTCCCGGACTTGAGGCTGACGCAAAATACGAGTACCCGCTTTCCCGCATGATAACTGAAGCAAAAGCCATAGTTTCGTTTGACAATGCAAAAGGTGGCAGGACCAGTCGCACGTTTACCCTGTCTGCGATGGGAAAAGGCGATGATGACCTGTTAAAGCCAATGTTCCCGATGTTTAAATGGAAATAAAAAGAAAATAAAATCGTTTTTCAGGCCTTTTCCGGCTTGGCAAAAACAAACCCGATCACTTTTTCAAGAGCGGCAATAAGCTCAGTTTCCCCTTTCAGGTATTCCTGCATTGCCCGGTACAGCATGAACAGGATATCATAACCGTAAACCTCAATCGCGGACTTTGGGTCAATCGGGTTAAGATACGAATCCGTGATAAATCCGTCAGAGCTGTACATCAGTTCGAAAAACTTTCCCTTTTCTGAGAGGACACAGAACTGATCATTAATCTTTTTTGACAGGTCATCAGGACGGTACGCGGCAGGAGCGGTCTTACCGAGGATGATCATTTTTTCCGTATAGTAATTGGCATCGTAGATCTCGCCATTTGTACCCTCTTTCCCTATCTTGAGCAGGTTGAGGCCGACAGTTTTGACCACGGGTATTGCCCGGGCACCCATACGGCCAAGGAGTTCCCCGTCATGAGTCTTTACCTCTTCGGATAACGTGGCATCCTTCTTTTTTAAATCCTCAATTTTTTGCATGAGCTTTTCAAAACCGGCCTCAATCTCATCCATTTTATTCATCACGCTCCGCTTTTTGGCGTAAAACAAGAATAGTTAATGTTACGGATATAAATTTACTCGTCTTTTTCCTGCCGCTTTTCTCATTTCGGGATTCTAAACAACAGGATCGCCAATAAAAAAATATTTCCGGTCTTTTTTAAGAACGGCCTCCACGGAAGCCCCGATCGGGAGATCTCTTCTGATAACTACTCCCATGTAGGTGGCAGTCCGGGCCATAACTGAACCCGGGCGGAGTTTCTCTGTTACGACACAGGATACAGTCGTTCCAAGAAGCAGTTGGTTAATTGTCGAGTACTGTTCTTCCGCGAAGGCATTCAGGATCCGGGACCGGTCTTTCTTTACCGAATCGGGAAAGTCTTTTTCCGCAAACGGGCCGGTAAACGGGCGATGTGAATAGCGGGTAACATTAACCTTGGATGGTTTTGTCTGCCAGACAAGTTCAAGGGACCGGGAAAAATCCTCTTCTGTTTCTCCGGGAAACCCGACAATAAAATCCGTGGCAATGCTGATGTCAGGATACTTCCTGCGGAAAGCAGAAACAATCCAAAGGAACTCGTCAACTGAATAGCCGCGTCCCATTTTTTCGAGAATGCGGTCGGATCCTGACTGGACCGGCAGGTGCACGAACCTGAAGATATGATCACTTTTGTATGCGTCAACAAGATCGTCAATGACGGGAAGGACCGTCGCCGGGTTCATCATGCCGACGCGGATCCGGTAGTTTCCCGGAATGTCAATCAGGGAAGAAAGAAGGGCCGGCAGATTTGTCCCTGTGTCCCGCCCGTATACACTGGTATCTTGGGCAGTCAGTTGGATCTCGTATGCTCCCGCGCCGACAAATGACTGTATTTTTTCACGGATTTCTTGTCCGGGAAAACTCCGGAGGGGGCCCCGTGCCCTGCGCGTGATGCAGTATGTGCACCGCCCAAGACAGCCCTTTGCGATCTGGACGATTCCTGTACCGCAGGGGGTAACTGTTCTTACGCGGAGGTATGCTTCGCGTATTGCATCCGGGGAAATAATGACTGGAGAACAGACCGAGAATATTGCCTCGCGCTGGACAAGCGGCATGCAACCGGTGACAAAAAGCGGTTTATCCGCGAACACAAGCAGGCGCCGGAGCATCCGACGTTCTGTCGGCCCGACTACCGTACAGGTATTGATGATAACCGCATCCGCATCATCGGGTGATGATGCACGTATGCTCCCATAATGCTTAAGCACCTCAACAAGGTTTGCGGTATCTCCAAAGTTATAGCTGCACCCGTACGTCTCGATATAGACCCGCCGGTGTGCAAGCGCAGCAAATACGTCATTTTTGTCCCCCACGGGATCCCCGGATCGGTCCTTTTCCATTCCTACCCTCATCGTTTTGAGACAGGCAGGTTATATGTCATTTCCTGGACAGGCCCCTGTACCTGATATCCCGCCACTCCTTTGGGATAACCATTAATCCATATTACCCATAACTTGTTTACCATGTTACGCATCGGGCTGCTGGGCTGCGGAAATATCGGGCATATCATCGCGCAGCACGCAGAGGGGTTCGTGATCTCAGCAGTCTACGATAAAGTTTCTGAACGGGCTGAAGAGATTGCCGGGATCTGCCATGGAAAGGCATACGATGATTTTTTGGCATTCCTTGATGCAGATATCGATCTTGTTGTCGAAGCAGCGTCGGTCAGTGCGGCGCGGGCTCATGCAAAAGAAGTTCTCCTGCACAAAAAAAATCTCGTGATCATGAGCGTGGGTGCACTCACGGATCCCGCATTCAAGGAAGATCTTGTTGCCGCTGCGCGAAAAACCGGCACAAAAATCTACATCCCAAGCGGGGCAATATTCGGTCTTGACAACCTGAAGATCGGACAGATCTCACCCATCACAAAACTGCTCCTGAAAACCACCAAAAGCCCGCAGTCTCTTGGTCTTGAAACCACTTCCCGGCAGCAAATTTTCTCCGGGAAGGCTCACGACTGCATCAAGTCCTACCCGAAGAATGTAAACGTCTCTGTCGCCATGGGACTTGCCGCTGGTCAGGATGCCGATGTCGAACTCTGGGCAGATCCTGCGGCAGATAAAAATGTCCACGAAATTTTTATCGAGGGTAGTTTTGGCGAGACCTATATCAGGGTCACAAATGTCCCCAGTCCCGACAACCCGGCGACAAGTTACCTTGCAGCCCTTTCCATCCTGTCCCTGTTGAAAAATCTTGACAGTCCGCTTGTCATTGGAACATAAGGATCGAGTACTGGTAATCCGCTATGATACCGCTGGAATCTCTCCTGAAATTTATTGAAGAGGATGCACCCTCCGGAGATATTACCAGTGAAGCGATCATTCCTGACATCACATGCCGGGCCGTGATCCGGACCGAGCAGGAAGGTGTCATAGCCGGCCTTGAGGAAGCTGCGACCCTTTTCTCCCATTTCGGGATAACCGTGCAGTCAGATATCCGCGATGGGGAGCGGGTTAAAACCGGGACTGTACTCCTTTCGCTTTTGGGCGATGCAAAGAAAATCTTACTCGTTGAACGCACAGCACTCAACATTATCGGCAGGATGAGCGGGATTGCCACGCAGACACGGGAGATGGCGGATCGCGTACTGGCAGAAAATCCCCGTTGTCGGGTGGCAGGTACGCGCAAAACCTGTTCCGGTATCCGGACACTTGATAAAAAAGCGGTGGTTCTTGGGGGCGGCGATCCCCACCGGACCACTTTAAGCGACGGCATCCTTATCAAAGACAACCATCTCGTCCTTGTGCCGGTAAAAGAGGCAATCCGTCGGGCAAAAGCAGCAAGCGCGTACCGGAAGATAGAGATCGAGGTGGAAAATACCGGGGACGCAGTTCTTGCTGCACAAGAGGGGGCGGATATTCTCCTTTTCGATAACATGACACCGGAAATGGTCCAAAAAACAATCCATGAACTTGAACAGGCCGGGCTAAGGGAAAAGGTCACTATCGAACTCTCCGGGGGCATCAACCCGAAGAATATCCGGGACTATGCACGGACCGGAGCGGATATTATCAGTCTTGGTGCACTCACCCACACGGTCAGGAATTTTTCAGTAACGCTTGATATATTGAAATAATCTTTTTTTTATTGTCATTTATCAGACAATGCTATCCTGCCATTTCCTGATGCGAACAAACATTCATTATCTCCCATGCAGTACGGTTGCCCTGAGGGGAACCGTATGGCTGACACGGGAATACCCATCCCGGTAACACCACGGGTAAAAACACAGACTCATGCAGTAATGGCTGCTATCGAGGAAAACCGCAGGAGACGGGTGCAGGAATACATCCGTTTGCTCAGGTCCGACTATCTTCATTATCGCTGGAATGCCGCAGAGGCATTGGGAAAAGAAGGGGACCCGGAAGCTGTCGAACCGCTCATTGCAGCCTTAAAAGACCCGTACGTGGATGTTGCATGGCTTGCGGCAAAATCCCTTGGAATGATTGGAGATCCCCGGGCAGTCGAACCGTTGATTGCAGCTCTTGCCTCAAGCGAAACTTGGCTCAGAACCGGCGCTGCATGGGGACTTGGGAAACTCCGCGACAACCGTGCCGTGGAACCGCTTGCCCGGCTCATTAAAGATCCAAAACACGGCGTCAGGAAAACCGCCGCATGGGCGCTGGGGGAAATCGGGGACGAACGTGCAGTCCCGGCACTGACTGCGGCACTGGAAGATCCTGATAACGGTGTGCGAACTGCCGTACGACTGGCAATTGACACAATCGCACGGATAAAAGTAAAAGCCGCCCCGGGTGCTGCGATATTGTAACGTATTTATTTTAAGGACTTATTTGTCCGTTCCGGGGTTTATAGAATTTCCCGGATGTCTTCAAGGGACTGGACCACAATCTCTTTTTTACCCAGGTAGGTCTGGACTGTCCCGTACAATGAAACTTTTGTCCCTTTCACAAATGACCGGTCTCCCGCAATGGTTGCAGGAATAAATATTGTAACATTATCGACACTCAGCAGCACGTGCCCGCCATTTTTAATGACAGTTGCCTGTTCAATTGTCCCGGACAGGCTGACAAGCGTTCCATCAGTTGCCAGAACGGTATATTCGTTTGCAAACGGTGCTTTTCCAATCTGCACAAGTGCAACATGGGCAACTATGACCACAAGGGCTACAGCGATTAACAAAAGGATTGCTACCCGTTCCTGGTGCCTGTACATGCGTGATGGTTGAAACCGGAAATTTATATTACCGACAGATTGATATGTTAACGCTGTTAACAGTATGATCATGTATCAGCAAACCTTACCCCCTTCATCAAGGACGGTTCTTGCGATACTGGACTCAGGGGGTGCCATGACTCACAAGGACCTTGTTGAGAAAAGCAAACTTGCTCCACGGACTGTGCGGTATGCATTGAAAAAACTCAAAGAACGCCATCTCATCATCGAGAAGTTCAACTTCCGGGATGCACGGCAGATTATCTACCAGTACAGACACCTTACCACTACGGAATCCCAGTCGGCGCTTGTATGACAAAACATACCTGCACGCTTATGCATTGCGACAACATGGTAAGAAATCTCCTCCCGCCCATGAGAGCTGAAATGGTCTTCCGGCTGGTCAACAAAGAGGGGCTCAGCCAGAGCGATGCGGCAAAGAAACTGGGAGTAACCCGGGCTGCCGTATCCCAGTACATGAGTAAGAAAAGAGGATACGGGGCAATTGAACTGTCATCTGAACTCGATGCGATGATCGATCGCTGGGCTATTGCAGTGGTTACCGGAGAAAGCGATATCAATCTCTGCGATGTATGCCAGTGCGCACTTAAAAAATTCTGAAAACCTCTAAAAATTTAGTTAATGATAATTCCTATTGTTATTCCTGGTTTTAAGGACCCGCGGGCCTTGAGTGCAGCAGTAAAAAGTCCCTTACCGGATATGCCGCCGGTAATACAGGACAACGAGCAGTCCGATAACTACAATAACACAGGCTATTTTCAGGTAATCCGTTGAAGGTTTCTGCGAACGCACTGCCGGACTCCAGTCTGCATCGAATACCGTGCGGAAATACCGGGCAACTTCCGGCTGTTCTATAATAACACCGGCTTCCCGGTTAAAGTTCGGGGAGTTAGTGTTCCAGTTGATGCTGCTTACAAGCACCGCACGGTCATCGACAATCACACCCTTGTTGTGGATCTTTTCAAGGCCGCTTGCCTTTAGATCAACAAGGCGCGCTTCAAGTGGCAGGTTTTCAGCAGTGGCGATACGATTGATCAGCGCAACCATTTCATCATTGTCTGCCTCGTCTTCTGTGTTGAACCAGTACGAATCAAGAAGCACCTTAACCTGCACCCCCCGCCGTGACGCATTAATCGCTGTTGCAAGGTAGGGATTAAGCGAGGTCTTTGATTCGTTTGTTATATACGCCTGCTCAATTTCGATGCTTTCCTGTGCAGACTCAAGCAGCCGGGTAATCCCGCTGCTTGTATCCGGGGCGATAACCGGAGTTACCCGTGCGCCATAAAAGGTGGCCGGGCCATATGGGGCGGGGTAAGAAACCATAGTATACGTTTCAGCCGATCCTTTGCTCCCGTATACAGGAGCTATTGCCGGTCCTTTTATATCGGTCCGGTAAACAGTTTCAAAATATGCCGCGAGTTGCGGGTTCTCCAGACAGACTCCCCACCCCCGGTTCCCGGATTCACCCTGTGGCGGGAAGCCACTGTGCCCGAAATTTTCACTCGTCACAAGGACGGCACGATCATCGATGACTACGTATTTGGCATGATCGTAGCGGTATGGCGCATGTGCGTCATCGGTTGCAGCCATCATATAGACCGGGATTTTGCTCTGGTTCAGCTGCCAGATTGCCGCTTTTTCTTCAGGACTTACTCCCCCAACCGGCCCGCCTTCTAGGAGGATTTCCACATCCACCCCGCGTTCTTCTGCATCGATAAGGGCATTTGTGATATTGGCGCTTGATAGTTCGTAGACGTTTACAAGCACCCGGTGATGTGCTGACCCGACTGCATCGGAAAATACTCCAAGAGAACTGTCCGGAGAGACAAAAGCCGTGACAGTCACGTTATCAAAGGTTTCCGGTTTCAACCGGGACTGGCCGATCATAAGCGGGCGGGGGTCCCAGATACCATTATCAAGATAATGCACCTGGCCTTCACGGGGCGTAACATCGCCCGGCCAGGTAATTTTCTGGATAAGATTGCTGTTTTCGTAAACCATCAGTTCGTCGCGGGAATTCGAAAGGCGCAACGCGGTTCCTGATACCACATCAGGCACCGCGGGGGAATAATCCTGCCATTCAAAATCCGGGAGCGCCCCATGGGTTTTTTCAAACGCAGGAGCACTCCGGGCGATAGTGAGTGTTCCATCAATAGTAGTCCCGGCCGGGAACCGGAAACCGCCATGATTATCGGAAATGGCAATGCCATCCAGCGAGCCGGACCCGGTCAGGACGATATATTCGTCCATGTCATCGGCAAGGTAGGGATCGGGGCAGAATTCAGAAATCCGGACTGCGCCGCAGGATACGACACAGGAACAGACAATCAGGAACAAAAGAAAGCCACGCATAAAAATCCGGTCTCTTCAATTTTTATAATCAGGGGATATAACCCTTGGGAGATGACTGCGCAGGCGCGGCAGGGAACCCGTGACAAAAAATCACCGGTTACCGTAGTAAAACTGGGAGGCAGTCTTGCACCCCATATCGCGGAGATCATTCCGGTCCTGCAATCCTCCGATCGACCCCTTCTGATCGTCCCGGGTGGGGGCGTATTTGCCGATGCGGTGCGGCAGTCTGTTACCAGTACGAATATTGACGCAGCCCATTGGATGGCCTGCGCCGCGATGGACCAGTATGGGTGGACGCTCGCTGCTCAGGGAATCAAAACCACCATAAAAATTGCCCGCCCAAAGGAGACCTGCGTACTTCTTCCATACTGTGCCCTGCGCCGGTCTGATCCACTTCCACATTCATGGGACATCTCATCCGACACGATCTCCGCGTGGGTCGCCGGCAGGATTGGCGGGGATCTGCTGGTGCTCAAATCCGTAGACGGAATAAATGTCGCGGGAAAACTACAGGCCTGCCTTGAAAAAACCGTGACAACTGACGTAGTCGATCCCTGCTTTATCCCCTTCGTTCTCGAACACCGGATCAGGACTTTTATCCTTAATGGTACAGATCCGACACGAATCGAACGCTGGCTTTGTGGAGAACATGTGCCCGGGACCGGAATTTGTACAACCTTTTAAAGGTACCAAACGAGATACTATAGGAATCCTTAAAGGAGCGATATCATGTCAGACAAAAAGTGTACGTCCTGCAACGCTCCGCTTGCAGAAGAGGGCTCAACAGTCTTTGCGTGCCCCGCGTGCGGTGTCGAGATTACCCGGTGCTACCGGTGCAGGGAGCAGAGTATTCCCTACGTCTGCCCGAAATGTGGATTCGGGGGACCGTAAGGCATGGGCAGCGTTGCTGTAATTCTCAGGGTCATGCCGGAATCCCCGGACGTTGACCTCGAAAAACTCAAAAGCGCACTCAAAGAGAAACTGCCCGGTATTAAGGATATTAAGGAAGAACCGATCGGGTTCGGGCTTAAGGCGCTCAAACTTGCCGCAATCGTAAACGATGCAGGCGGCGAGACTGACGCCCTTGAGGGCAAACTGAGTGCAATCCCCGGTGTCGAACGGGCAGAAATCATTGAAGTAACGCTTACGTAGAATAGGGATCGTATATCCTTATTCCTGCTTTTTTAATTTAAAAACGAAATTAACTCGATTTTAAAGAATGTGACTTCTTTTGCTTTTTAATAGCGCCGGGCTCTTTTTCACTCTCGAGTATTTCTATAATCTCTTGTGTTGTCGCGCGGATCTTTTCGACAGAATCCCGATATGCCATAACCTCAGACTCATCAATTCGTATACTCACCGGGAACGCGCCGTTCCGGTTAATCCGGGCCGGGACTCCGATACATACGTCGCCGATCCCATGAACTTCGCTTTTCACATAGGACGACACCGTCAGGATCCGGTTTTCATCGCCAAGGACGGTTTTAACAAGCGACGCAATTGCTTCGCCAGGACCGTACACCGTCGATCCTTTGTTCTTTATGATCTGTTCCCCGCCGGTTTTAACCGCCTTGATAAAGTCCTGCACCGGCAGGTGGGCAAACGCCGGCAGGTTGGATATCCTGATCCCACCGATTGTGGTTGCCGACCACAGCGGCACCATACTGTCGCCATGTTCCCCGATAATACGGGTATGGACTTCACTCACATGAACTTTAAAATATGCTGCAATCAGTGATTTCAGCCGCATCGAGTCCAGGTGAGTACCAAGACCAAAGACCTGGTTGGGCTTAAGGCCGGAATATTTCAGGGCGACGCATGTCATCACGTCAACCGGGTTTGTCACCATAATGATTTTTGTATCGGGCGCAACTTCGCCAATCGTCCGCGCAATCGGTGCGATAATCCGTGCATTCCCAATCGCAAGATCAAGACGATTCTGTCCGGGGCCGCGGGGAGTGCCCGCTGTAATAACGATAATATCAGACCCGGCTGCATCCTTGAGGTTTGTCGTCCACGTAACCCGGATATCCGTTCCCCGGGCGGCAAACGAATCAATAAAATCCTGTGCGATACCTTTTAAGAGGTCTTCGCGCCCTTCACGCCCGTACAGCTGGATTTCGTGGATATGGGGATTTGCAGAAATTGCATATGCGGCAAACATTCCGACATTGCCGGTTGCACCGATAATGGTGACTTTAGACATGGTATCACAAGAAATGGGGACATGTTATCGGTCGACTGTACGTTGCTTCTCTTGCCAATGTACTCCTCCTCCGCCCCGTTACCCCATGGGCGCCGGATGTCTGTGGTAAGTCTGCTCCCTTCCGGGCCTGAACCGGTTCCCACAGCAACAGGTCGCCATTCCCTCCGGAATTTTGATACCTGGCCACCGACCTCATGGGACGAGGTTTCAACGTTAGAATACTGGAGGCTCCAGAAGTTCGTTGCAGCCTTCTTCAAACTTCGCCCCCCGCGTACCGACGGTTTCGGGTAACAAGTGACGCCGAGCCACCCGGGCTAGTCCCCATATAACTTTATCTGCCGGTCAATAAATCCTTGTCACCGGCTTACCTGGTTTTCTTCCGGAACTGACCGAAAATTTATACCGGATTGACAGGGGGAATGACATATTTCAGGGAACAAACACGTTCCCGCCCACACGTGTTTGCCAGTTGCTCAGAAACGCGGCAACTTCATTTTTATTATTTTTATCAAAAACATCCAGAGCCGTTACCGGCTGTGAACCTCTTGGAATCACATGACAAAGGTTCCGAAAATCCCCCTGGTAAACTTCAATAACCTGCCGGCCCTCCGTCTCAGCAATCTTTACCGGATCCCGGCTGACCGGTTGAAATGCCATATCCTTTGCCTGCCGGAATACATGCACATCCCCAATATCAAAGAATGCACGGTTTACCCGGACATTAATCGCCGACCACAGAGCCGACGCATACCAGGCATCGTTCATGATCACGTGCGGCACCCCAAGGCATGCTGCCGCAAGCCCGAGTGTTCCCGGCCCACAACATGCATCAACAAAGAAGGGTACCGGGGGTTTACCGATATGCGCAGCTACTGACCGCATCTTGGGATATCCGGCTCGCGGGAACTCGACATGAATGAGGGACTGTTGTTTATACACGACAACAGGGCCTGAGGGAAGCGGGTAAATGTCAGCCCTCACATCACAACCGGCTAGGAGTGTGTAGGTTTGTGGTACTGCATCGGTATCACATGAAGCCAGACCCGGAATAAATCCGGCAGTTTTTACAACACCCCGTACTTCAGGAACTTCAGCAACGATCCGCCGGGCTGCCTTTTCATGAACTTTCCCGGACAACAGAAGCAGTGATTTTTTTGGGAGAAACGGCGGCCGGTCCATAACAAACCCGGGATGAAGGAGCGGAGACCCGACCGAGATAAGCGGATCGCGTGAAAAGAGATCGCCTTCCTCGAGCATTATCGCGTACATATGCGCAAAGACATCATCGATAAACCGTTTCCCGCAGGAACACGGTTCACAATAATCCGGTTCAGGCAACGGAGCACGCTTGTCAAGAACCCGCATGCGGCAACGGGCGCAGGGAAAAAACCGCGCAGGAATTTCCTCAATGAGAGACTGGGCCGGCTGGACACAATCGCTGCCGCACACAGGACATTCCATGAAGGGTGCTTGGAATTTCCTGCCATAGATACTTTGCCAAATATTCTCGGAAAAGAAATATTACACCCCGGTGCGTCGGAGAAACAATCCAGACGTAACCGTCAAAAAGGAAACCTACAGGAAAGAGGGTCAGAGCGATAATTCCAGTGGGCCTGATGCGATTCGAACGCATGACCGCCCGGTTATGAGCCGGGCGCTCTAACCGGACTGAGCTACAGGCCCATAAGCGCCGCCAACAGGACTCGAACCTGTGACATGCTGGTTAACAGCCAGCCACTCTACCAACTGAGTTATGGCGGCAACAATCCTCTGTGCCTTAATAGGTTCACTGTAAGTCTTTTTAAAGGTAACGAATGCCCAAAGGGTTTGGACAAACTCCAAGAATACAAAAAGGCGAGAAGGGACTAACGGGGGCCGTATTTTTTCATATCATTCACGAGATGGATGATATCGTCCAGATCCTCGTTTAAATGCGAAAAAAGTTCCCGTGTCCGTTCGGTTGCAACAGCTCCCTCCGAAGACGCGCGGATATACCCCAGCTGCTCAAGCACATGAAGGGAGTACCGTATCCGGTGCGAAGGAAGGTCAAGGATCTCGGCAAGTTTCATAATCCCAATCGGCTGGTTCTCTGCAACCGTCCGGGCTACCTCAATGTGCCGGCTTAAGAGTTCAATTTCATCCTTCATCTTCTGGAGCATGGTGTCTTCGCCGAACCCTTCCATATCGTATACAGTAACCTGATCTTCAATGTTCATGAAGCCATGCTTTTGTCATCCGGTATTTCCTGATAAAGTTCCATGAAAGGATAAGCGCGACAACAAGCATGATGGCAACCGCGGGAAACCGGTACGGCACCGGAACAAGAAAGAGAGCCAGCACCGAAAGCGCCACAAGCAGGATAATTGCATTCAGCTGGAGGGCCAGACTGTAAAATTTCCACCTGAATTGATCTTTTGCAGTTTCGTCCATCACCCGTACGTTTCAATCCGGGAATAAAAGTACTTGACGTTTCAGCGCGTAATTATATGGCAATGGATCCACTGGACGCTGCAATGAAAAAGTGCGGGGCAGATGCCTTTGTGCACTATGCCGGCGGAGAGGACGCAACGATGCGGTACCTTTCCAGGTTTGTGATGCATGACTCGTTTGTTTTTTTCAAACGGCACAGACAGCCCGGGACTATTATTGTCCCCCAGATGGAAGCCGAGCGGGCATCCCGCGAATCGATCGCTGCTGTAATGACACGTATTCAGGCGGGTCTTCCAGAGATCATAAAAAAAGAGAAGAATCCATGGAAAGCAACCGCGCAGATGATTGCAGGACAGACCGGAAAAACCCTGCGGGTCTCACCGGACCTTCCCGCTGCGCTCCTTCGCGCACTTGAAGAATCTGCCCGGGTGATTGTCGATGATGGTACGGTTGACATGATGCGGGCAAAAAAGACGCCCGAGGAAATCAGGTTCATACAAACCGTCCAGAAGAAAACCGAACGGGCAATGGCACTGGGAATTGCACTCATCAGCCATGCAACAGAAAAAAAAGGCATCCTTTACCACAACGGCGCACCGCTCACTTCAGAAGTTGTGCGGACAGAAATGCACAAACATCTCATGGATGACGGGTGCCGGGCGGTTGAAACTATTATCTCGTGCGGAAAGGATACCGCGTTTCCACATATCATCGGGAGCGGCCCCCTTCGGCCCCATGAACCAATTGTAATCGATATGTTCCCGCGGGACGAAACTTCCGGGTATTATGCCGATATGACCCGGACCATTTCAAAGGGAAAACCCGACCAGCAGATTATTGACATGTACGATGCAGTAAAAGAGGCACAACAAATCGGAATCTCCATCATAAAAGCGGGAGTGCCGGGCGCGGATGCCCATAACGCTGTCGTGGACTATTTCAAAAGCAGGGGATACGAAAGCGATACCCGGGGATTCATCCACAATCTCGGCCATGGTGTCGGGCTCCAGGTACACGAGTTCCCCACAATGGGGCCGACCGGTGGGAAACTTGAACAGGGTTATGTTGTAACTGTTGAACCGGGACTCTATTATCCTGAAATTGGGGGAGTCAGGCTCGAAGACATGGGAGTTGTCCGCGCTAAAAAATTTATGGATTTCACGAAATTTGAGGAGTCCCTGATTGTATGAAGGATGAAATACTTGAAAAATACATGGCTGCAGGAAAACTTGCCGCCACCATTTTAAAAGAAAGCGCACAGGAGATCCGGGTGGGCAGGTCATATCTCGAACTGGTTGAATTAGTAGAAACCCGGGTGAAAAACGAAGGTGCAGATCTTGCCTTCCCGCTCAATGTCTCTTTAAACGAAGACGCAGCGCACGATACAGCGTCAACCGGAGACGACCGTATTTTTGCAAAAGGAGATGTCGTTAAACTCGATCTCGGCGTGCAGATTGACGGTTATATTGCGGATACTGCAACCACCGTTGACCTTGGGCACAATGCACTTCTTCTTGAGGCATCCCGCGAAGCACTCGAAGCGGCAATCCGTACGGTAAAGCCCGGGGTTACAGCCGGAGAGATTGGCGCAGTTGTCCAGAACGAGATCGAACGCCGGGGATACCGGCCCATTGCAAACCTTACCGGCCATGGTCTTGACCAGTTTGTGCTTCACAAGGACCCGACAATTCCAAACATCGCCATCAATGGCGGCACGGTGCTTGAAGAAGGCATGGCTTTTGCAATCGAACCGTTTGCCACAACCGGAAGCGGGCGGGTCGGAGAAAAAACCCGGGTTGAGATCTATTCACAAATCGCAGAAAAACCCGTTCGGATGCCTGCAGCCCGCGCAGTCATGGACCAGATCAAAGATCGTAACGGTCTTCCTTTCTCCCGCCGCTGGCTGAATGATAAAAAGAAAGAACTCGCTGTTCTTGGTCTCGTTAAATCCCAGATAGTCCACGGTTACCCGGTCCTTTCAGATATCCCCGGCTCACTTGTCTCCCAGCACGAGCATACCCTGATCGTAACTGCCGATGGCTGCATTGTGACGACCCGGTGATGGGATAGATATAAAGATTCAGGCGTCGAATATTAAAAGTTACAGATATGTCCGGAGATTTGGAAAGCCTGCGTATAATGGAAGTCCTGCTGACTGCAGAAATTTTTAACCAGAACCCTGCACTTGATCTCAATGACCTGACACCGGTGTGCCGGGAGATGTTTTGTTCTGGGGATACCAAAAACATCAAGCGCCCGGTATACGTCAGTGACGGTTTGATTAAACGATCACTTGATATTTCGGATGCACATGAAAAGATCTCAAAAAATCCGTTTGTTTCATACGAGGATTTCGGACAGCGCCTGAAAATTACTACCCTGAAACCGGCAGCCGAATGGTTCCTTGCGCAGGGAGGAAAGCCGTTTATCGGGCAGAACCCGGCACTTGCATTTTTCTTTGAATCTTTTAATGGTACCGGAATTTCCTACAAGGATGTACGGAGTGTAAATCCGCGTTATGAAGACACAAAAGCAAGTCTTGATGCAAAAATCTCCAAACTGATCGGGGAAGACGACAAAATACGGGCGGCTCTTGATCTTGTGATTGTCAGCGCCCCGGATGAGATTGAGCAGCGGATGGAGGATCTCATCTGTACCCCGGAGCAGACTGCAATTATCAATAAAATTCATCATGCACTCAACCACCGGGATTTCCTCAACCGCCACCGGATCTACGAGGTAGGTAAACTTCTCTTCGTTGGCCCGCCAGGCACCGGGAAAACCTCGCTTGCTCTTGCGATGGCCCACAATATGCACATGCCGGTTCTCGAAGTCCGGCTCTCGATGATCACGTCCCAGTATCTTGGAGAGACTTCCAAAAATATCGACAAGATCTTCGAACTTGCAAAGAAACTATCGCCGTCGATTCTCTTCATTGACGAATTCGATTTTGTCGCAAAGAGCCGGGTCGGTGACGACCATGGCGCGATGAAACGCGCTGTAAACGCGCTTTTGAAAAATATCGACCGGATGAGCCTGATCAAAAACGGTGTCCTGTTAATCGGCGCTACCAACCACCCGCAGCTGCTTGATGAAGCTGCATGGAGACGGTTTGATGAAGTCGTCGAGTTTGCCCTGCCCGGCGAAGAGATGAGAAAAGAGATTATTAAAAATGTCACCTCATCCATGTCCTGCACCTGCGATTACCAGGAGATGGCAGCAATGACCGAGGGATTTTCAGGTGCGGACATCCGCCTGATGGTAAAAGAGGCGCTCCTTTCGGCGCTTATGGACAAACGCGAGGCTATTAACAGCAAAGACCTTGAAAAAGGAATCCGCACGGTCAAAAACCGTGAAGCAATCCGGAACCTGAACTGGATGTAGGATGAAGTTCACACTGCTCGGTACCGGGGACGCCATAGGTACCCCTAAAATCGGATGTACCTGCCCCCAGTGCCTGCATGCGCACGAGACCGGTACAAGCCGGCTCCGGACATCCATTCTTATAGAAAATGAGGGGCACCACATTCTCGTGGATTCTTCCCCGGATCTTCGGCAGCAGCTCCTCCAAAGCGGTTCCCCGCATATCGATGCGGTGCTCTGGACACACGGGCACTACGATCATTTCATGGGATTTGGCGAGTTTTACCGGGTGCAGAAAATACCCCCGGTCTATGCTGCCGAACCGGTGATCCGTTACTGTGGGGAGACGTTCCGGTTCCTTGACTTTGACCGGATAACCGTAGTACCCTATGTGCCATTCAACCTCTTTGGGATAACTATCACGCCAATTCTCGTAAAACATCCCCCTGCATACACCTGCGGTTTTGTATTTGAAGCCGGAGGAGTCCGGGTAGGTTATACTTCAGATACCAACCGGGATATTCCACAAAAAAGCCTTGACCTGCTCATAAATCTTGACCTCCTCCTTCTTGATGCACTCGTCCCATCAAACTTAACCATTACAAAACACATGAACTATCTCGATGCATGCACACTTGCCGACAGCCTGCATGCAAAAGCGTTCCGGTGCGTCCACATCAGCCACGTGATGCCGTGGGAATACCCGCACCTTGCCGCTGATGGCGACGTCTTTGAATTTTCTAAAAAAACGGCTTGCTGAAAATCCCTTTTTAATATATAGTCCCTTCATTCGCACCAGTTTAATCCCTTGTCAGCATCCCGGCTGCCGGGGGATACGAACATCTGTTGCATAGTATGACAAAGACTGTGGCCGGCCAAACACTTTTACCCCCACTGACCCCCTACAGGCCACGTATCAGAAATAATCCCTTATTATTTACTAATTCGAAAACCGTGGCAAAATATGGCGGGAATACAACAGGGTCGTGCCACCTCCTGAGGGGGTCAGTGAGGGTAATTTTGTATTTTAAAGAAAGGATATCGTCTGTAAAAAGCGGCCAGTATGCCCCCACTGGTTCATGCAATTCTTATCAGGAGGGATATCCCCGGATTTAAAAGAAACCACCTTTTCAATGATCATGATCGGGATCTTGTAACAGCAAGCTGCCATACTCACCCATAATTTAATAGTTCACAGGTTCCCAAACATAGGTGCATGATTGTTAAAGTGCTTGAGCTCGAAAAAGACAAGGCGCGACTCGTCATCCAGGGGGAGGGTCACACGTTCATGAACGCCCTTGTTGAGGAAATCCTCACCGATCCGGACGTGGATGTAGCAAAATACACAATAGAATTCCAGTTTTCGGAACCGGAACTGCTGGTAACAACCAAGAATTCCAAGAAAAACCCCCTGAACATCATTAAGAAAGCCTGCAAAAAAATATCCGGCAACTGCGATGACCTCCAGAAAGGTCTTGCAAAACTGAAGTAAATCACGGTTCAAAAATATTTTTTTATACTTTTTTGATTTGACAGTTATTTGCATTAAACGGGTAGTGCAGCCAAGAAAGGTGTATCATGAGTGCAATACCGTTAATTGTAGAAAAAAATCTTCATCGCGAATTCTCCCTGTGATATCCTGAATTGATTTTACACATATAACCATTTCTGTGCATAAGCCAGGATCCTCTCCGGAGGCAGACGGTACCAGAAAGCGTTGCAGGGTTCATCATAATTGAGGCTCATGTGAGGTTTGATCACATTGTGCCAATGAACGATTTTATCGACAGAACCCAACTTCCCGATCCTTCGTTCGATCTCTCCGAAGAACCGTTCAATTTTCCCATTTGTCTGGGGGTGTTTAATCGCTGTCGGGATATGTCGGATATTGTGAAGATCAAGGAACTCTCCGAATTTATGGTGAGCATGCTCGCGGTCGCGAGCTGAAACGAATTGTGTACCATTGTCAGTCAGGATCTCGCGGGGAGTCCCGTATTCCCGGAATCCCAGATTGAGAACCGAGATGGTATTCTCGGTCGTAGGAGAATCAAAAACACCGTAACAGGTGATAAGGCGGGATGAGTCGTCCATGAATGCGACCAGCCACTTCTTCGATCCGTTGAACTCAAACTCTTT
>Ga0209098_1001615_pt1 | contig 21158 bp, 13 predicted proteins | sample AD_JPNHW1_MetaG_FD_184429 | JGI IMG/M metagenome (GOLD analysis project Ga0209098, IMG submission 184429) | Active sludge microbial communities of municipal wastewater-treating anaerobic digesters from Japan - AD_JPNHW1_MetaG (SPAdes) (version 2) | ecosystem: Engineered > Bioreactor > Anaerobic...
CCCCCGAAGGCGGGCGTAAACACCCCGAACAAAAATTTATTGTCGTTGATACTCAAAACATTCTCTTCATTGGGAGCGGTGCTTTCAATAGTATTGACAACATTATCGCCGAAAGAATGAATACCAAAGTTATTGGCTATAATACTAAAAATAAGGAAATTGACAAAGCCAACATGCTGCAATATGTGTCCGCACAAGACCTCAAATCGTTCGGACTTATTCCCGAATTGTGCGGAAGATTCCCCGTTATTACTTATTTGAACAGCTTGGACGAAGAGGCACTCCGTAAAATATTAATTGAACCGAAAAATGCACTTATTAAACAGTATATCAAGCTGTTTGAAATGGACGGCATCCACCTTCAGTTCGATGACGAAGCACTCAATTATATCGTTCGCAAGGCTGTTGAATTAAAATTAGGTGCCCGCGGTCTGCGCTCTATCATTGAAAAAATTATGACTAACGCCATGTTCGAGTTTCCCGATTCCAAAAAACGAACGATTACCATTGACCTGAAATACGCTCAAACACAATTTGAACACTCTATTTATCGTTTCTTGTCTAATGAATCTTAAAATAATTTATCATGTCCCGAAAATCCATTCTCACAGTATTGTGCATTTTTTTGTCCACCATTGGATTCTCACAAAAAGCAATCATCAATGGAACAATTATCAATAACAAATTTAAAAATGTAGAATTAATTTCTGCTACCGACAAGAGCTTGCCGGCGTTGGCAAAAACCGACATACAAACCGACAAATTTACCCTCGCAGCAGAAATTGGGACGACCGACCTTTTCTTTTTAAAAATGGGCGACCAAGGTCAAAATGACGTTTTCCTCATCTGCCTCGCCCCTAAAGAAAATATTCAAATAACCATCGATGGAAATAACCTTAAACGCGTGGTGTCCGTCTCCGGTTCCGCCTCTATGTCATTTGCCAAAAAATTAACCGACATTATGATGTCCAAACAAAAATACTTGGATAGCATTAATAGTCTGCTCCAACACGACAAAAAACAATTGGCATATTCCGGTTTTGCTACACAATTTATTAAATATCAACAAGTTAATAAAGAATGGGACGACAATATCCATTCTGCCATTATTTGGAATGATTCATTATTGTCATGTATGAATCAAGAAACCGTTTCAAACGGAAATCTTATCAAAAAGAATGTTTCCACGTTTCTTACTTCTACGATAAAATGCATGAAACTATTGAAAAATTACTATGCTTCATATCAAAATTACATCGACAACATTGCTTCGAGTTTGTCAATTTCTACCGACCCAATTGAAGATCAAGATAGTTTCAATCATGATGTGGCTGAATTTGTAAGACTGATGGATTTACATCATCAATGGGTGCAAATCAATATGCAGGAGTATGCTTCCAAAATTGATGCATTGACGACCCAATACGATGAACTGTTTTACGATAATCAATTAGAAACCAGCAAGGCAAAAGTTAGTTTTGCCAATAGCATTTTGGCTGTAATTCAACAGTATAGTGCCAAAATTTCCGCTGATAAAACCACTTTCATCGAACAATCTAACCAACTAACGGAGTTGGGCGGGCAAATCAACAATAATGCAAAAACAAAAATTCAGCAAATTGTTTCAAATTACCAGCAGATTTACGATAAGGAAAACCGTAATCAAAACGAAGCCATGCGCAATTTGATGATAGAGAACAAACATAATTTGGCGGCTTTGATGTTTTTGGATAACTTTGCGCAAGATAAGGCTTTGGTTGCTGAGGTTATCAACGGCTTAAATGAAACATATCCGAACCATCCCATTGTAAGTGAACGATATAAATCCATTAGTTCCCCGCAATACCGAACCTCGGAAGGCAGTCCTGCGCCGGAATTGGCATTCCCTGGCGTTGATGGGAAAATTCGCAAATTGTCGGACTTGCGCGGGAAAGTAGTTTTAATCGATTTTTGGGCTTCATGGTGCGGCCCGTGCAGACGCGAAAATCCTCATGTAGTCAGGGAATATGCAAAATATCACTCCAAAGGATTTGAAATATTCAGTGTTTCCCTTGACAAAACCAAACAAAACTGGACAGATGCTATTGCCAAGGACAATCTTTCGTGGCCCAACCACGTCAGCGACTTAAAAGGCTGGGGATCAGAAGCCGCCAAAATCTACGGTGTTAATTCCATTCCCGCCACTTTCCTCATTGACCAAGAGGGAAATATCATTGCCAAAAATTTGCGCGGCGAAGCACTCTCGAATGCCTTAAAACAAATTTTCGGAGAATAAATTGTTATATATGAGAAAGTTAGCAGCTGTATGGACTCTGATTCTTCTCGCTTCTTTTATTAGCCTTCAATCACAAAATATTGGAAATCAATATCAAATGATAGAAACAATTAAAGGAGATTTCCTTACGTGTGATATGAAGGGAAATCTTTTTATGATGAGTGATGCATCCCTTTACAAATTTAATCAGGAAGGGCAAATCTTATTCTCCTATTCGAATTTATTTTTAGGAACAATCGCTTCGGTTGATGTTTCTAACCCGTTGAAAATTATGGTTTTCTACAAAGATGCCGGCAAATTAGTATTCTTAGATGAAAAGCTAACGCCTATCACCGAACCCATTGACCTGCTGAGCCGAAACTACTTTAATATCTCCTTGGCTGCATTTTCTACCGATAACCGCATTTGGTTGTATGATAACGTTAAAAATGAATTAATAACGGTAGATTTTCAACTCAACGAATTGCAAAAGAATCATTTAACCATTGAACTACTCAACCCGCGGCAAATGAATACCTTCAAAGAAAAAAACGTGTTCATTCAAAATCCAGGCAGCGGTATTCTTTTTTTCGACAATTTTGGAACTTATTTGAAACTAATTCCGATACAAACTACCGCCATCGCGCAAATTGATGATCAGTTCATCTATTATCTCAAGGACAATCAGTTACTTGCATATAACTATCAAAAGCTCAATCAAATAGAAATTTGCACGTTTACGGACGATGTTCGACAAGCCATTTTTATGCACGGGAAAGTATTTTACCTTTCTAACAACGGATTGTATAACAAACTCATCATCAAATGAAAAAGAGATTGATTTTCATTATTGCGATTTTCATCTCTACTTCTGCCACGGCGCAGAAGAATTTTGACTTTCGCTTTTGGGAAGATTCACTGATTCGTTTGCGCGACGAGGTCATCTCTGCTTCAACGGAAGTCGAACGTTATTCTTTAAACGAAGACTTTATGAATGTTTTGGAAAGTGTTCTGCGTGAGAAGAATGTGTTTAAATTTGAATGGGATTCCGTTAAGAATTTTTCCATCCTTGCATCGCCGGATAAATTGTTCAAAATCTTTACATGGTTTGTTGAAAAAGACGATTATACCGTTGAAAATTTCGGATTTATTCACGTTTATAACGAAGGACGAAAAAAATACATTATTTATCCGCTTTTTGACAAACGAAATGCCATTGATTACCCGCGCACGTGCATCGGCAATCACAACAAATGGTACGGTGCTGTTTATTACAAAATAATTCCGTTAAAAGGGAAAAATAAGACTTATTACACCTTGTTGGGCTGGAATGGCAAAGACCTCTTTACCAATGAAAAAGTAATTGAAGTCCTTTATTTCAAACAAGATATGTCACCCGCATTTGGTGCAAATGTCTTTAAAAAATACCCTGAAAAATCATATCGCATCATTTTTGAATATGCAAAAGAAGCCGTTTTTTCTTTAAAATATGAGAAACAATCATACGATGTCAACACAGGAAGGCGCGATTCCAAAACACATCAGGTGATTTATGAAAACATCATTTCCGATATGATTATTTTTGATAATCTCATTCCCTTAGACGACAATATTGGGAACATTCCCGCGTTTATGGTTCCGGAATCAAGTATGAATCAGGGATTTGTCGAAGATAACGGGAAATGGCTCTTTATTGAAAAAGTGAAGGGAAGAAACCCCGACAAAGATAAACACAATTATGAAATAAAACGACGGAATTATTACAATCCTCAATAATATTCTCGAAAGATAGATTATTTTTGCACGCTAAATTTGAAAAAATGGAAAGAAACATTATAAAACGACTGCGCTTTCAACTATGTACCCTCCTATTGATATTTATATCGGTGCAAACCTTTGCCACTCATATTTTAATTCCGATGGATTTGGCGCAAAAAAACCATTTGAAGGCTTATGGAATTGCCTACTTTTCTGTAGCCAATGGTTTAGATATGAGCTGGTTGCTTAATTATCGCGCCGGTAGTTTTATGTGTCCGTACAATCAGAAATTGGAAGACGAGTGCGTGATTCGGGACGTGACTTACGAAGTTATCTCCGACCTGCAGGCGACTAATATTTTGAACGAAATTGCTTCAATGGAGAACAATATGAATGAGATTAGGCTTACTAAAATCCCGAAAATTGCGGTGTATTCTCCCAAAAACAAATTGCCGTGGGACGATGCTGTGACGTTAGTACTCACCTACGCCGAAATTCCTTACGATGTATTGTACGACACCGAGATTTTAAACGGGGAACTTCCCAAATACGATTGGTTACACCTTCATCATGAGGACTTTACGGGTCAATACGGGAAATTCTGGGGCAGCTACAAAAACGCCGCCTGGTATCAGGAAGATGTGCAGGAACAGGAAGCGACCGCCACAAAGTTGGGATATACTAAAGTATCGCAAATGAAATTGGCTGTTGCCAAAACCATTCGCGACTTCGTTGCCGGAGGCGGTTATCTATTTGCCATGTGCTCCGGTCCGGACAGCTATGACATTGCCTTGGCAGCGGAAGGCGTTGATATTTGCGACGTTATGTTCGATGGAGACCCCGCAGATCCTAACGCACAAGATAAATTGAACTATGACAATACGTTTGCTTTTACCGATTTCAAACTGAGTCGTAACCCATACGAATACGAAATTTCAGACATTGATGTCAAAGTGTCGGTGCACATGACCAACAAGAAAAATGACTTTTTTACTTTGTTTGATTTTTCTGCAAAATGGGACCCCGTTCCCACCATGCTTTGTCAATCACATTCCAAAGTCATTCCCGGATTTATGGGACAGACCACCGGTTTCAACAAAAAAAGAATCAAACCATACGTTTTAATCATGGGGGAAACCGCCATTTTTGATGAAGCGCGCTACATTCATGGCGAGTATGGAAAAGGCACGTGGACGTTCTATTCCGGTCACGATCCGGAAGATTACCAACATTTGGTCAATGACCCGCCCACCGACCTCAATCTCTTCCCCAATTCACCCGGTTATCGCTTGATTCTCAACAATGTACTCTTCCCGGCAGCTAAAAAGCAGAAACAAAAGACTTAGAAAATCGTTTTCAAATGCTGAACAAATTACAAAAAAAAATATCGGGCGAGGTTTGCAATGACCTCGCTACGCGCATTCAATATGCGACCGACGCTTCCGTTTACCGCGAAATCCCATTAGGCGTTGCTTATCCGAAAAACATTCAAGATATTGTCACCATTGTGCAATTTGCACGTACACACCACTTTTCAATCATCCCCCGCGCTGCCGGCACTTCCTTAGCCGGACAAGTTGTTGGTAATGGGCTAATTATGGATATAACTCGCTATTTTAACCATATTATTGAAATCAATGTAGGTGAGAATTATGCCATTGTGGAACCCGGAGTTGTGCGCGACGAATTAAATATGGCACTGAAACCATACGGACTCTTCTTTGCGCCGGAAACGGCAACTTCCAATCGCTGCTGTATCGGTGGCATGTGTGGAAATAACTCCTGCGGTGCCAATTCCCTCATCTACGGAAGCACCCGCCAACATATCCTCGAACTGGAAACCGTTTTGAGTGATGGGAGCCTTTGCTCTTTTGCACCGCTCTCTCAATCTGAATTTGAAGAAAAATGTAAACAGAACAACCTAGAAGGCAAAATTTATCAAAATATATATAACTTATTAAATAATAGCGATATACAAAATGAAATCCGCACACAATTCCCCGATAAATCTTTGAAAAGAAGAAGCATGGGGTACGCTGTGGACGAGTTATTGGATATGCCGCCGTTTTCGAAAAATGACGATAAACCGTTTAATTTCTGCACTTTGTTGGTCGGTTCCGAGGGAACGTTAGCCGTTACGACTCGAATCAAAGTGAAGCTCACTCCCCTACCCGCCCCGCACAAAGCCCTGCTCTGCGTGGAAAACGACAGCATGGATGATGCCCTACAAGTGAACCTTACCGCCCTGAAATACCAACCCACTGCCGTAGAATTGATTGATGACCTGATACTTGAACTCGCCAAACAAAATATTACCCAACAAAAGAATCGGGATTTTATCAAGGGAACTCCCAAAGCACTGATTGTCATTGAATTAATAGAAAATTCGGAAGAAGAACTCAACCAAAAAATTGAAATCATTCGTTCGGCACTCATCAACGAAAAATTAGGGACTCACTACACCATCGTTCGCGGTGACGAGATGCAGAAAGTATGGAGTTTGCGAAAAGCAGGCTTAGGAATCATGTCCAACGCCAAGGGAGACAGCAAACCGGTGACTGTTGTTGAAGATATTGCCGTTTCACCCGAAAAATATCCCGATTATTTCCACGAATTTGAAGAATTATTGTCAAAATATGACCTGAAATGTGCTTATTACGCTCACATATCAACAGGCGAACTGCACAACAAGCCGCTTTTTAACTTAAAAAAAGCCGATGAAGTCGATAAATTCCGCCTTTTTGCGCGCGAAGCAGCACTTTTGGTAAAAAAATATGGAGGCTGTTTGAGCGGTGAACACGGTGACGGGCGTCTGCGCGGCGAGTTTTTACCCCTGATGGTAGGAGAAAAAAATTATGGCATATTTATTGAAATCAAGAAGATTTTTGATTCGGAGAACATTCTGAATATCGGGAAGATCGTAAATACGCCCGCGATGAACAGTGCGCTTCGGTATGCCGACAATACCCACTGCGAGAGCCAATACTCCATCAAGACCATTTTTGATTTTTCCGATACCGACGGTATTTTGCGTGCCATTGAAAAGTGCAATGGGTCAGGCGATTGCAAACGTTCCGCACTTTTTGACGGGGCGATGTGTCCCTCCTATCGTGTTACCAAAGATGAAAAAAATGCTACCCGCGCCCGTGCTAACCTTTTGCGCGAGTTTTTAACCCATTCCACAAAGAAAAATCCATTCAACCACAAGGAGATAGCCGATAGTTTAGACCTTTGTTTAGCGTGCAAAGCGTGCAAATCGGAATGCCCTTCCAATGTGGATATGACCAAGCTGCGCGCCGAATTTCTATATCATTACTATCAACAACACCCTATCCCGCTTCGGAGCCGTATCATTGCTTATTTCCCGTCATTAAATTTACTCGGACTGCAATTCTCACATATTTTTAATTTTATATGTACCAATAAGTTACTATCTTTTTTAGCCAAAAAAACAATGGGCTTCTCCACTCACCGCTCCCTTCCTACCGTTTCACATTTTTCCCTCAAAAAATGGTCAAAAAAGAATTTGGTCGCCCCGCAAAATCCCATTAAAACAGTCTATTTTTTTAATGATGAATTTACGAACACGCAAGATGTTGCCATCGGCATAAAAGCCATGCAACTGCTTCAAAAGCTGAATTATGAGGTTCGCATCATCGACAACTACTTTTCGGGACGGACGTTTTTATCCAAAGGTTTTTTGAAAAAAGCCAAAAAATTAGCCGAAAAGAACGTGAATTTATATGCCGACCTCATTGATGAAAATACGCCGTTGATCGGTTTGGAACCGTCGGCAATTCTCTCATTTCGAGATGAATATCCGCAATTAGTAGAAGAAAATTTGCGCGAAAAGGCAGCGAAACTATCGGAGAACTCTTTTTTGATTGATGAATTTATCGCCGATGAATTTGATCGGGGTCACATTCAATCGTCTCAATTTTCGACCGAGAAGCGAAAGATTTTGTTTCACTCACATTGTTATCAAAAGGCACTTTCGAATACGAAAAAGAGCGTTCTAATGATGGAAATTCCTGATAATTATTCGGTTACGGAAATCAACGATGGGTGTTGCGGCATGGCAGGTGCTTTTGGCTATGAAAAAGAGCATTATGATTTATCGATGAAAATTGGAGAATTGTCGCTTTTCCCAACCATTCGGAATGCTGAAAAAGGCACAATTATCACCGCCACCGGCACGAGCTGTCGCCATCAGATAAAAGACGGCACCCATGAACGCGCCTTGCACCCAATTGAAATATTATGGGAGGCATTAATCGAAAAATAAACCGAAAGTCCCTGCGTTGTAGGGATTATTTTTGGTCAAAATGATCATTGATGTTTTGGGCGAGCCGGCTCTTTCCCCCCGCGCCACCTATTTTCTTCTTACTTCTCAACTTCTAAGATCCCTCCCGCTCGCCGTCGGGCTGTCCGCTCTTACTCCGCGCGGCTTCTTCAACGAAATTTCATGATACAAAGAATGAATGGATAGTTTCATTTTCTCAAACACGCTAGCCGCGCGGGGTATCCGCTTCCATCCCTCTCGCGAAGCAAGAAATAAGATCGCAAAAGAATTATATAAGTTTTTTTCATGAAGGCTTGCTTATCCGCAAAAAAAAGTGTAAGTTTGCCAACTTGAAAATGAAAACAATATTTATTATAACTAACTAAATTATAAAAAGTTATGGCAGAAAAAAAATTTATGACGTGCGACGGAAACTGCGCTGCAGCCCACGTTGCTTACATGTTTAGCGAAGTAGCCGCAATCTATCCTATCACTCCCTCTTCTCCTATGGCAGAGTACATTGACGAATGGAGTGCAGGCGGCAGAAAAAACATTTTTAACGAAACCGTTAAAGTTGTGGAAATGCAATCGGAAGCCGGTGCTGCCGGTGCCGTTCACGGTTCATTACAAGCCGGTGCATTAACCACCACCTATACCGCTTCTCAAGGCCTAATGCTGATGATTCCGAATATGTACAAAATCGCCGGTGAATTGCTTCCTGGCGTTTTCCACGTTTCCGCTCGTTCTTTGGCAGCTCAGGCTTTGTCCATCTTCGGTGACCACGCCGACGTGATGAGTGCCCGCCAAACCGGTTTCGCACTTTTAGCTACCGGCTCAGTTCAAGAAATTATGGACTTGGCTCCTATTGCCCACTTGGCAGCTATCAAAAGTCGCGTGCCTTTTATGCACTTCTTTGACGGATTCCGTACTTCTCACGAAATCCAAAAAGTGGAAGTACCCGCTCAAGAAGAGTTGGCAAAATTAATCGACTGGAACGCCTTAAACGAATATCGCGAGCGTTCGTTGAATCCTGAACATCCTGTAACCCGCGGTACAGCTCAAAACCCCGACATCTACTTCCAAACCCGCGAAGCTCAAAACAAATTCTATGACGCTCTTCCAGACATCGTTGCCGATTATATGAAAGAAATCAGCAAATTGTGTGGTCGTGAGTATGCTCCTTTCACTTTCTACGGTGCCAAAGATGCGACTGACGTTATCGTTGCTATGGGTTCTATCACCGATACCATCAAAACCGTTATCGACAAATTGACGGCTGAAGGCAAAAAAGTAGGCTTAATCAGCGTTCATTTGTACAGACCATTCTCTGTTAAATACTTACGCGAAGTATTCCCAACTTCTGCCAAACGTATCTGCGTGCTTGACAGAACCAAAGAACCCGGCGCAAACGGAGATCCTTTGTACTTAGATGTTGTAGAAGCTTTCAAAGATTGTCCTTACAAACCGATGATCATCGGTGGTCGCTACGGCTTATCTTCAAAAGATACCACTCCTGCTCATATCGTTTCTGTTTACAACAACTTAGCAGCAGCCGAACCGAAAAACCAATTCACTGTCGGTATCGTTGATGACGTTACTTTCAAATCTCTTCCTTTGATTCCGGAATTTTCAATTCTTCCAAAAGGAACTTTTGAAGCTAAATTCTACGGTTTAGGCGCAGATGGCACTGTTGGAGCCAACAAAAACTCTATCAAAATCATTGGCGACAACACCAATAAATATAGTCAAGCCTATTTCGATTATGACAGTAAGAAATCGGGTGGTTACACTTGTTCGCACTTGCGTTTTGGCGACCAACCCATTTTGGCTCCTTACTTGGTAGGAACTCCCGACTTCGTTGCCGTTCACGTTCCTTCCTACTTACGCAAATATGACTGCTTGCGCGGTTTAAAAGAAAACGGTACTTTCTTGTACAACTCTCCTTGGACTGTTGAAGAAACCCGAAACCAACTTCCCGACTTCATAAAGAAATATTTGGCAGAAAAACACATCAATATGTACATCATTGATGCTACCAAAATTGCCGAAGAAATTGGCTTAGGAAACCGTACAAATACCATTTTGCAATCTGCATTTTTCAAAATTTCAGGCGTAATTCCTTACGACTTGGCAGTTGAACAAATGAAGAAATTTATCGTAAAATCTTATGGACGTAAAGGTGAAAGCATTGTCAACATGAACAATGCAGCAGTTGACCGTGGTGGCGAAATCGTAAAAGTTGAAATTCCTGCCGAATGGGCAAAATTAAACTGCAGCACTGATTTCGTTGTTGCTACCAACGCTTCCGACCCGGCATTCATTACCAACGTAATGCGTCCAATGGTAGCACAATGCGGTAACGACCTTCCTGTAAGTGCATTTGAAGAAATTATTGATGGTACTTTCCCTGCCGGCACCACCGCTTACGAAAAACGTGGCGTTGCTTCTCACGTTCCCGCTTGGAATCCTGCCAACTGTATTCAATGTAATCAATGCTCGTTGGTTTGTCCTCACGCTGCCATCCGTCCGGTTGTCATGACCGATGCAGAAAAAGCTGCTGCTCCGGCATCAATGGAAACCATCGCCATCAAAGCACCGAAAGAATTAGCCGGTATGCACTTCCGCGTGCAGGTTTCTGCTTTGGATTGTACCGGTTGCGGCAACTGTGCCGACATCTGCCCTGCTAAAGATAAAGCATTGGTAATGAAATCGTTGGAAAGCCAAATGAACGAAGCTGAAAATTGGGAATATTCACAACACAAAGTTACCTATAAAGACAATTTGATTGACAAAACTGCTTCTGTTAAGAACAGTCAGTTTGCACAACCGTTGTTCGAGTTCTCGGGCGCATGCGCAGGTTGCGGCGAAACTCCTTATATTAAATGTATTACCCAACTCTTTGGCGAACAAATGATTGTTGCCAATGCCACCGGATGTTCTTCTATTTATGGCGGTTCGGCTCCTGCCACCCCATATTGCAAAAACAAACGTTCCGGCAACGGTCCTGCTTGGGCAAACTCATTATTTGAAGACAATGCCGAATTTGGTTTGGGTATGTTTACGGCTACTACCAAAATGCGCGACCGCGTAGAACGCATCATGAAAGAAGCCATTGAAGGTTGCAACTGCTGTACAGCCGAATTGAAAGGCTTGTTCCAAGAATGGATTGACAACCGCGAAAATACGACCGAAAGCAAACGTATTGGTGATCAAATCATTCCGTTGGCAGAAAAATGCGATTGCAAATACTGCAAAGAGATTGTTGAGTTGAAACATCACTTGGCAAAGAAATCACAATGGATCTTCGGCGGCGACGGTTGGGCTTACGACATTGGTTTCGGCGGTTTAGACCACGTTTTGGCAAGCGGCGAAAATGTAAACGTATTGGTACTCGATACCGAAGTTTACTCTAACACCGGTGGACAATCTTCCAAAGCTACTCCGGCAGGTGCAGTTGCCAAATTTGCCACTTCAGGTAAGAAAATCCGCAAGAAAGACTTGGGCATGATTGCCAAATCATACGGTTATGTTTACGTAGCACAAGTTGCTATGGGAGCCAACCAATCTCAATATTTCAAAGCCATCAAAGAAGCAGAAGCCTTCAACGGACCATCCTTGATTATTTGCTATGCACCATGTATCAACCACGGTATCAAGACCGGCATGAGCCGCACGCAAAACGAAGAAAAGATGGCAGTAGAATGCGGTTACTGGCACCTATGGAGATTCAATCCGGCAGAACAAGATGCAGGAGAAAACGGTTTCCATTTAGACAGCAAAGAACCCGATTGGAGCAAATTCCAAGACTTCATCATGAGCGAAGTTCGTTACAGCTCCTTGCAGAAAACATTCCCACAAGAAGCGGAAGAACTCTTCGCCGCCACCCAAAAGAACGCACAATGGCGTTACGAAGGGTACAAGAAATTGAGTGAAGGGAAATAATTAAACTGATTGGATTATTTCCAATATTCGATAAAGCCCCTGTTGAAAAAAATTTTTCGACAGGGACTTTTTTTTAGAAATAAAAAATGTACTTTTGCGAAATGAAAAATATTTACTACATACTGCACTAAATTATAAATACTAATTTGAAGACAAAGATGACTACAGCACTATTAAACATTAAAGAAGCCGCCGAATGGGCAACAAACTACGTCGGGAAAGTTGTTACGACATCCAACATATCGTATCTTGTACAATACGGAAGAGTACAAAAAATTGGAGACAATGGGAACACACAAATACGATTATCCGATTTGGAAAAATATTATCATTCCTACAAAAATTCAAGAGAGTCGTTTTATAAGCAACAATTGGGTGACGATTTGAATTGGGCATTATCGTTTGACCAATACAAAGAAGCGGAAACCACCAAGCACGTACATCGTCTGCATCCCTATAAAGGAAAATTTATTCCACAATTAGTTGAATATTTTCTCGATGAGCATACGGATTCATTTAAAACACAAACTTTTTTTAAAAAAGGAGATATCGTACTTGACCCTTTTGCCGGTAGTGGAACAACTATTGTGCAGGCTTGCGAACTGGGAATACACGCCATTGGAATTGATGTCTCTGCTTTCAATGCGCTGATTGGGAATTGTAAAGTATTGAAATACAATTTGATTGATGTTGAAACGGAAATTAAGCGAATTACATGCATATTAAAAGAATTTGTCAATAAATCTCAAATTAAAGAATTTGAAAATACACTATTACAAGAACTCAATGTCTTTAATAATAATTATTTCCCCGTTCCTGAGTATAAATATCAAATACAACAAAAAGAGATTAATGAAAAGGTATATGCTTCGGAAAAAGAAAAATTATTCTTACCGATTTACCACAATTTAATTCACCAATTTGGTATTCGATTGAAAAATGAGACGAATGATAATTTTCTTGATAAATGGTATTTTCCTAATGTTAAAGATGAAATTCATTGTGTTTTCGATGAAATAAAAAAAATCAAAGAGCCAAATACAAAGATAATCATCAGCATCATTTTAAGTCGTACGATAAGAAGCTGCCGAGCCACTACACACGCGGATTTGGCAACCTTGATAGAACCGATTTCAACCACTTATTATTGTCATAAACATGGGAAGATGTGTAAACCACTATTTTCCATACTGAAGTGGTGGGAATCCTATTGCAAAGACACCTTGCAGCGTTTACATACATTTGATAAACTTAGAACGAATACTTTTCAACTTTGCTTAACAGGTGATAGCCGAACCTTAGACATTTTTGACGCATTAAAAAAAGAGAATAATGAGTTCGGGAAGTTGGCGGATAAACAAAAAATTCGAGGTATCTTTTCCTCTCCGCCTTATGTAGGATTGATTGACTATCACGAACAACATGCCTACGCTTACGATTTATTTGGATTTGACAGAAAAGATGAGTTAGAAATAGGTCCATTATTTAAAGGACAGAAATTGGAAGCTCAAAAATCTTATATTCAAGGAATTAGCGACGTATTAAACAACTCTAAATCATATTTGATTGATGATTTCGATATTTTTTTAGTCGCTAATGATAAATATAACCTCTACCCTACTATTGCAAAAAATGCAGGAATGCAGATAGTTAATCAATATAAACGCCCCGTTTTAAATCGTACGGAAAAGGATAAAAGGGCATATTCGGAAATAATTTTTCACTTAAAAAAGAAATTGTAACATCCATATGGAAAAGAGAAATATCACAAATATAGATGATAGGATAAATTATATAGGGGAATCGGAAAATGCAAATACATTTTTTTCAGAAACAGTTAATCTGTTTAACAATAAAGATTATCTGTTTGAAAGAAGAGGCTTTTATTCTAATCCCAAAACATTTAAACTAATACAAGAAATAAGCGATGTTAACCCTTCAACAAATCACTAACGTAGAAAACACTTTACGCAATAGTCTTCGCAATAAGTTTGCAAACTATCATCCGGAACCGTCAGTTATGCCCTTTCACACGCGCTTGTTAGGAAAGGACAGAATGGCACTATTTTCTTTCATTCAATCGCTGAATACAAATTTTGGCACATCAATTTTTGAGCCTGTGGCAAAAACATTGGCGTCATCAACGTTTAAAAACGTAACATTGCAAGCAACTGCCGGAAATCAGATAAGTGAGGATGCGCAGCGCGTTATTCAAAACATAATGGATAACTTGACGGCTGCCAATTCAAAACCTTCCAAACTTGAAGAAATAGAAGCCATTCGTAGAGTTTGTCAAAGCGGAAAAATGCATATGGTAAAACCGACAAAAGTGGATATAATGCTGGAACGCAGAAGCGGCGAATTATTTTTGTTTGATATTAAAACGGCAAAGCCGAATAAAGGCGGCTTTCACGAATTTAAGCGTACTTTGTTGGAATGGGTTGCCGTCATATTGGGGCAAAATCCCAATGCCAATGTTAATACCTGCATTGCAATTCCGTACAATCCGTATGAACCAAAGCCATATAGCCGTTGGACAATGGCTGGAATGCTTGATTTGGATGACGAATTGAAAGTTGCCGCCGAATTTTGGGATTTTCTTGCAGGTGAAGGTTCTTATCAAGATTTGCTTGATTGCTTCGAACGCGTTGGTATTGAACTTCGATCGGAAATAGACGCCTATTTTCAGAAGAATTTTTAATTTATTCTACTAAATTAAAAAGGCCGAACCTCTCTCAAAGTTCAGCCTTTTTTCTTTCATACTATCCCCGAAAACAATAACCTATCGCACTTTTTGTCCAATGGGGAAATATGGGATTTCCGCATGCGCAAGGTCTTCCGCATTATAGATATTTCGTCCGTCGAAGATGACTGCTTGTCGCATTATTTCTTTCATTCTTGCGAAGTCGATAATTTTAAATTCAGCCCATTCGGTAACCAAGAAAAGGGCATCGGCATTGGCGAGGGCTTCGTAAATATCATTGCAATAAGTGATGGTATCTCCAATTCTACGTTTACATTCATTCATTGCCACGGGGTCGTAAGCTTGTACGTTGCAACCGGCATTCAACAGTTTTTCTATCAAGACCAAAGACGGGGCTTCGCGCATATCATCGGTATTGGGTTTAAACGAAAGTCCCAACAGTGCTACCGTTTTGCCCTTCACGTCGTTATGATAGAAATCGACAAATTTGTCGAAAAGACGGGATTTTTGTTTATCGTTAATTCTTTCGACCGCTTTCAGGACTTCCAAGGAGTAATGATGATCATCGGCAGTTTTGATGAGAGCTTTTACATCTTTCGGAAAACAGGAGCCGCCATAGCCGATTCCGGCATAGAGAAATTTGCTGCCAATTCGAGAATCGCTGCCGATCCCTTTTCGTACCATATTAATATCGGCACCCACAATTTCGCAAAGGTTGGCGATGTCGTTCATAAAGCTGATACGGGTTGCCAACATCGCATTGGCGGTATATTTAATCATTTCAGCAGAGGCAATATCCGTGAAAATCACGGGGTGCCCATTCATGACAAACGGGCGATAAATTTTTTGTAAAATCTCTTTCGCTTGTTCAGAATCCACGCCCACCACGATTCTGTCGGGTTTCATAAAGTCGCTGACAGCATCTCCTTCTTTCAAAAATTCGGGGTTAGAGGCAACGTCAAACGGTATATTGGCGTGGCGTTTGTCCAATTCTTCTTGAATGGCTTGTCTGACTTTTTGTGCGGTACCGACTGGGACGGTGCTTTTGGTAACGAGCAGGACATAATGTTGCATGGTTTTGCCCACGGTACGCGCTACATTGAGCACATATTGCAAGTCGGCACTTCCATCTTCGTCGGGAGGGGTTCCCACAGCGGAGAAAACGACATCTACCTCATTGATAACATCTTCCAACGATGTAGTGAAGTTGAGACGTTTTTTTTCGATATTGTTTTTCAACAATAATTCCAACCCGGGTTCGTAGATGGGGGATTCACCGTTTTTCAAACGGGCAATTTTAGTGGTATCAATATCGACACAAGTAACTTCAAATCCCACTTCTGAGAGGCAAGTTCCGGTGACCAAGCCAACATATCCGGAACCAACGATTGCTATTTTCATACAATTAATTTTGAGGCGCAAAAGTACAAAAAAAAGAGGTAACGAAGCACCTCTTTTTTTGAATTTTGAATATCGTTAAAACTTATTTCTTTACTATTTTAGCTGTGCCAACAATGGCGTTGTCATTGAAGATTCTCAAGAAATAAACGCCTGAAGTTAAGTTGCTCATTGATACGACATTATCGTTGTTATTCAAACTTTGTGAACCGGCTAATTTGCCGAATATGTCATAAATATTCACGTGAGTGGCGTTGGTGTTTTCGCTCAATTGAATGACTACATTGTCGGTAGTTGGGTTGGGATAAACTTTTACCGTGTTCATATCTGAGTTATTTTCTGCAATTCCTACATAGTCGTATGTAGAGCGCGGAACGATGTAATTTCTTGCAGGATAATCAACGGAGTTAATTCTACTAGTGAAATAGTTGATACCGATAATGGTAATGGTTTCGGTAGAAATGGGAATAGGTTGTCCAATGTAGTTGACATCGGAGAACAATGTAGCAATAGCTGTATCGGTAATGCCTCCTTGAGAAACAACGTAACGGGTCAAATTTGCGAAATCACCGGTAGATACAAAAGAAGCATTGGTCATATACATTAATTCGGATTGGTGTGCTCTTTGAAATGCAGTGTCTTGTAATTGTTGCAATGTGATTTCCAAAGGATCAACGTTGTTGTAGCTGGAAATTTTTCTCTCAATATTGAATTGTGGTTTGTATTCCATGTAACCGTAATAGTTGGTTAATTTGCCGTAAACGCCGGTAATTTTGTCACCAACTGCCAATGGAGTAGTAATGACCCCGTCTTGGTCGAAAATGAACAAAGCAGCGGTTTCATCTTGAATACATTTTTGATGTTTGTAGGAAGTAACAGCTGTTACAACTGCTTCGCCGGTATATTTGTAAATAATAGCATCGGTGGTATTGACGGTAATATTGCTGATGTCGTACAAAGCTCTTAATTCGGCGAGGGTAGCCACTTCGGTAAAGCTGACGCAAACGGCGGATAGATTCACCACTTTGTCGGTAGCCAAGTCGCTGTTGCTAAAAGTAAGGGTGCCGGTATAATTTCCGACGGTGGCAGCTGAGAAAGTAATGGGAAGCACAACGCCATCTTGAGACAATAAGTCGGTATTGTTCAAGGTAGTAGTGGTAGTGGTAAATTCGGCACCGCTGATAGCTACGGTGGTAGTACCGCCGGCTGTCAGGTTAAAACCGCGAACCGTCAAGTTCTCGGTAACGGGATCATTCACTCTGACATTTCCGAAATCCAAGTTTGCGTTGCACGAAATAGCGGGTGAATCATTGATTTCAATAACAATATCATCTAAGAAGAATCTGCCTTTAGCGGCTTGTAACCCTTCAAATTTGATGGTCGTAGCGGCGGTACCTCCGGTGCAATAAACATCAAAATCGCTCATGGTATAATAAGCTGAATTGCTTAACCCCGGAACAATCGTCACGTTACCATTGACATAAATTTTCAGCTTGGTGGAATCGCCGCTCCAAGCCATTGATTTAAAATGGATAACAAAATTTCCGTTATTGCCAGATAAGTCGATGACAGGTGTTTGAAACCAGCCCAGAGCAGTTGCTGTTCCAAGTTTCATTTTGCCATACGCTGGATACATTTTGTCGCCAGTCCATCCCGGTGTTTGCGTGTAAGTATCCAAATCCGTGGCAACGAGCGCGGTGCTACTGGCACTGTCACCTTGGTGGTTTCCTCCCAATTCGTTGAGTGCATCAAAATTTTCGGAAAGAACGACTGTCTGAGCAGAGAGCGTACTCATTCCGAAAAACATCATTGCGGTCATCAAAACCGCTAAGAAATTGTAATGTTTTTTCATAAATTTTATAATTATAATTGGTCTAAATTTTTCATTTTTTTCAGGTGACAAAAATACACTATTTTTTGAAATAATGATACATAGAAAACAAAGTTCGTCATTAATTGTTCATGTCTCCGTTTTTGCTGAATAGGTACTCGGACAAGGTATTTTGACTGAGTCATGCCATTTCTTAGTTGATGTATTTATACATTTTGCTAGTCACAACTTCTCTATGCTCCAATCAATACAAATAAGAAATAGTATTACAACCATTTGTAAATGAACTAATTGCATTAATAAATAATTTTGAAAAGGATTCTGATCGTCATAAAAAAACCAGGTGCGTCGTTGCTGATTGAACATTCAAGGCAAGCGGGAGATAGATTTAAACAATCAGTTGCTGATTAGTGAGTTGTAGTAAAACGACAAAAAAATGCATTAAAAATAAGAATAGTGACGATAACAATAAAAAAAAGTGTACTTTTGCAGTTCAAAAAAATAAAGTAACTGGAATGTAGCATTTAGTGTTATCCGTAGCAAAGGAAAGGAGTGAAAAATGGTTGATACCATTAGTTTTGGAGTGCTGAAATGGCATCATATAACAGATCCCACGGTAGAGGATTTGGATTTTTTGAAGGACAATTTTCATTTTCACCCTTTGGATATTGATGACTGTTCGAGTTTTGTGCAACGTCCCAAGATTGACGTTTACGATGATTATTATTTCTTAGTTTTGCATTTTCCGTTAATGGATAAGCGCACAAATCTTGTGCGAACCGAGGAAACCAAAATCTTTTGGGGTCACGATTTCATCATTACGGTTGGGAACTCCCATTATGTGGTTCAAGACCTTTTTAATCTTACCAAAATTGATCCGTCAGATATGGAAAGCGAAGGAATCGGCGGAACGAGTGACGGTATATTATATAAGGTATTATATAGAATGATGAAAGAGACTTTTCTGCTGGTTGAGCGACTTGGCACGGAACTCGAAACCATTAATCGCGACTTGTTTAGCAGAAAATCGGAAAAAACCATTGAACATATTTCCGTTTTTAGGAAAAATATTATCCAATTAAATACGATGTTTAAACCGCAACTTCGTCTGTTTCACAATTTTGAATCCGGCGAGATAAAGGGCTATGTTGAAGATATGGAAGATTATTGGGGTAATATTTTGGACTTTTACCAAAAAATGTGGGATATGGTTGATGATTACGGTGAACTTGTGGACGGGCTGTCCAATACATTTGATTCTTTACAGGCAAATCGAACCAACGAAATTATGCGCGTCCTGACCATCATTTCCACTATCGTCCTGCCACTTACCTTCATTACCGGACTCTACGGAATGAATGTTGAATTGCCACTGGCCCAATACCCTATTGCCTTTTGGTTCATTCTTGGAGTTTGTCTCCTTACCATTCTCTTCCTCCTTCTTTTCTTTAGAAGAAAAAGATGGATGTAGCCTCTTCTTGTTGCCTGTCAGGCAACATTTTTTTTATTCTCAGGTTTACAATCCGTCATTTCTTGAGGTGCCTTCTAATTAATTCTCCTTTAATAACAGATAGTTACAAACGAAATCCGCATCAAAACTGCAGTTGAAAATCCCAATTTAAGCAACGTCAGCTGACAGATATTTTTTTGTATATTTCATTGTTAATCAAATATTTATTTGTATATTTGCAGAAAATTTGAACGAACAATGAACAAACAGAAACTGGCATACAAAAAACTGGGTAACGTCAGCCTTTTTGACAACGAAGAAACCCTGGACAAGCTCAACTCCTTGGGAAATCCTCTGGAGAGACTTTCAAAAGTGATTGACTTTGAAATGTTTAGAGATGAATTGGAAGAGGGACTTTACAAGGAGAGATTCACCACGGTGGGTGCCAAACCTTACGACTATGTTCTGATGTTCAAAGTTCTTGTGCTCCAAAGGATGTACCACCTCAGCGACGAACAGACAGAGTACCAGATCCGTGACCGACTGTCGTTCCGCGACTTCCTCGGTCTGGCCAGCGGCGACAGGGTGCCCGATGCACGGACTATATGGGTGTTCAGAAAAGAGCTGACGGAGAAAGGGCTTTTTGACGCACTGTTCGACAAGTTCAACCAGCACCTCAGGGACAACCATCTGATTATGAATGAGGGGATTATCATCGACGGCAGTTTTGTGGAGGTGCCGCGCCAGCGCAACAGCCGTGAGGAGAACAAGCTCATCAAAGAGGGAAAAGGAGACGAGCTCTGGAATGCGGAAGAGGGGGACACGGAGGATGACAAAAAACACAAGGCCAACAAGAAGCGCCACAAGGACACGGACGCGCGATGGACGAAGAAGGGCGGTGAGAAGTTCTATGGCTACAAGGCACATGCCAAGATAGACGCCAAGAGCAAGTTGATCAAGAAGTGCGTGGCCACAGCTGCTTCGGAGCATGATTCAAAGCCCACAAAACAACTTGTGGATGAGAGTGATAGAGGACAGACTCTTCATGCCGACAGCGCATATATCGGCAAGGGGGTGAAGCGGGTGATGCGGAAATACAACCTGAAGGACAGGGTCATCAAACGCAATGTGAGAGGAAAGAGAATCAGCAAGTGGCAGGAAACCATCAACCGGAAGAACGCCAAGATGCGGGCACGGGTGGAACATGTGTTCGGGTACATGGAGGAGAGCATGCACGGGATGCACAGCCGAGCGGTCGGTTTTCTCCGAAATGCCGCCCAGATAATCTTCACGTGTCTGGTCTACAACATGTTGAGATATGAACAAATCAAGAGATTAGGTATGAATTAATATTTGTAACATATTGACAATCAACATATTACCCCCCCCCATTTTTTAATAAAAAATTTATTTCAAACCCTTGTAAATCAGAAAATAATATGTAAATTTGCCCCGTTGTATTTTCAGATTCTGTTGAAGGGACTTGCAGGGTCTGGAAGTATGTCTAAAAAAGAGTAAAAATAGAAGTCCCCTTGAATA
>Ga0209098_1001620_pt1 | contig 21134 bp, 23 predicted proteins | sample AD_JPNHW1_MetaG_FD_184429 | JGI IMG/M metagenome (GOLD analysis project Ga0209098, IMG submission 184429) | Active sludge microbial communities of municipal wastewater-treating anaerobic digesters from Japan - AD_JPNHW1_MetaG (SPAdes) (version 2) | ecosystem: Engineered > Bioreactor > Anaerobic...
ACTGTTTTACCGGTTCTTGCATTGGATATGGAATATTGTGGCACCATTTTGATCAATGAGTTATCCGCAAAGTTTATTCAATTAATATCGGTTCATGAACGGGGAGCCGTAATTGTTCTTGAAATAAACCAAAATGACTATTACCTTTCGCAAATTTCTCAGATCATCGAATCAAACGGGGCAAAAATATTGAGCCTCTATTCGAAGAACCGGGAAAATTCAATGATGATGGACGTTACCATTAAAGTGAACATCACCGATATTTCTTCCATCATCCAGACCTTTGTCCGCTACGATTATATTATTGAAGCTGTTTATATGGATGACTCAAAATTGACTGAAATGTACAATGAACGGTACGAACTGTTCATGAATTACTTAAAAATTTAACCTTTACAATCGCTTACCTGTGAGAATAGCATTATACGGAACCGAAGCAAAAAAAGAATTTTTCCCCGTCTACAGCAGGATCTTTCAATTCTTCAAAGAAAACCACATCGAATTCATCTTGTCATCGCGAGTGAAAGAAGATTTGACCCGGATTGGAGCTTTCAATCTGAACGACATCCCTTCATTCGATAAAACGCTGAACCAATGCGCGCCCATCGACCTTCTCCTTTCGATTGGCGGCGACGGAACCTTTTTAAATGCGGTGTCGTACACGCTTGAAAAGCAGATCCCTATTGCCGGTGTCAACTGCGGAAGGCTTGGTTTTCTGGCCGACATCAATGCCGAAGATATTGAACTGGCTATCCTGCAATTTATACACGGAGAATACACCCTTGAAGAACGATCGCTGCTGCAATTGATCGAACCAACCCATTTATTCAGTGAGTTTAACTATGCCATGAACGAATTGACCGTTCACAAACTCGACAACTCATCGATGATAAAGATCGAAACTTTGATCAATGGGCAGTTTTTGGCCAACTATTGGGCTGACGGACTGATCATCGCAACACCAACCGGATCAACAGCGTACTCCTTAAGTGTTGGGGGACCTATTGTAACACCCGATCTTGCAGGACTGCTAATCACTCCGATCGCCTCCCACCTTCTTACCGTCAGGCCAGTTATTGTGCCCGACGACGTAGAAATTGACATCTGGATTGAAGGACGGGGAAACCAATACCTGGTATCGATTGACCACCGCTCGGCCCCACTCGACTTTTCAACCCCCATCAAGATAAGGAAAGCTCCTGTATCTGCATCAATTGTAAAACTTAAAGGGCACTCCTTTTATTCGACCATACGGAACAAGTTAATGTGGGGTGCCGACAACCGGAACTAATTTTTACAGGAAAACACAATTTTCGCACTTTCTTTTAGTTAATATAACTAGTCCATCAGGTTTTTACAAAATTATATTATTTTTGTAGCCCTCTGAAAAGAGATTGATTTGGGCTACTCCGGGAGATCAACGATGGGTTCTGCTTCCGGATTTTTATTTAATAAGAACAAAGATATTGTACCATGCCCTTAAAAAAATTGATAGTGTTTCTTTTGATCATCTCCTTGGGGGAAAATATACTTGCCCAAAAAAAGACTGCCGATTTGGGCCTCTTTTTGGGAGGGTCAACCTCCCTCTGCGATTATTCAAAGACGAATTTTTTTCAATCAATCCACCCCGATTTCGGAATCTTTTACCGCTACAACCTGAACACCCGTTTCAGTTTAAGAATCAATGCATTGTATGGGAATGTGGGAGCAAAAGGGGAATTAGACACCCAAGACCCCATAACGTTCAAGAAAAAAGTTCTGGATTTCGACGGGATCATCGAAGTCAACTACCTCGATTTCATGATGGGGGTCGAAAAGATGAGGTTCAGTCCGTTTGTATTTACCGGGATTGGAGTAACCTACTATCCCGGCATAAACGGGGCAATTATCACACCCAATATTCCCATTGGCACAGGGATCAAGTATGCTGTCGGCAAACACCTAGCCCTGGGAGCCGAAGCCTCTTTGCATAAATTAATGAACGACGGATTAGACGACCTAGACAACCCTTACCAAAGCGAAGGGTTAACGAAAGTAAGCGATATTTTCCACAACAACGATTGGATTAGCTATTTTGGATTAACTTTGACCTATAAATTTTTCACAGGAAAAACGCCCTGTCCGGCATATAATACCATTAATTGACAATGAGTTATAAAGAACAGATCGATCCAGGTAAAATTCCTCTCCATGTAGCAATCATCATGGATGGGAACGGACGTTGGGCTGCTCAACGTGGAAATGACCGGATATTCGGACATCAACACGGAGTAGATGCGGTCAGGTCATCTATTAAAGCCGCGGCAGAAGTGGGTGTCAAATATCTCACGCTGTATGCTTTTTCCACCGAAAACTGGAGCCGCCCCAAACGCGAAGTCGATGCCCTGATGTCATTAATGGTGAATGTAATTAAATCCGAATCGGACGATTTGTTAAAAAACAATGTCCGGCTCATTGTTATCGGCGATCGGGATAGCCTGCCGGCAAAACTTCAAAAGGAAGTTGAAAAACTGATTGAAAAACTGGGGAAAAACACCGGTTTAACCGTTGTGATGGCGCTAAGTTACAGCTCCCGGTGGGAAATCATAAATGCTGTTAAATTGATTGCCAACGATGTTAAAAAAGGAAAAATTGATCCGGATAATATTTCACAAGAACTCTTTCCTGACTATCTTTCCACCGCAAAAATTCCGGATCCGGAACTGATGATCAGGACTAGCGGTGAAAAAAGGTTAAGTAACTTCTTACTGTGGCAACTAGCCTATGCTGAATTATACTTTACCACAAAGCTTTGGCCCGATTTTTCTGAAGAAGATTTCTGGGAGGCTATTTTCAATTATCAACAGAGAGAACGCCGGTTTGGCATGACTAGTGAGCAACTTAAAAAACCTAATTCTAAGTAATGGCTAAAAAAATTTGGTTAACAGCCTTTTTGGTATTGATTATTTTCAACCTTTGGTCACAAACACCCGATAGCACCAGCTTTTCAATATATTACTCCAGCCCAAAGCAATATACTATTGGAGGAATCGACATCATCGGCATCAAATATCTCGACACCGATATGTTGAAGGAATATTCCGGATTGAAAATTGGCGACGAAATTACCGTTCCCGGAGATCAGGTGACGCAAATCATTAAAAAATACTGGAAGCAAGGGCTCTTTTCCGACGTGAAAGTGAATGCCTCTAAAATCGTAGACGATAAAATTTATCTGGAGATTTTCCTCAAGGAGCGCCCAAGGCTTTCATCGGTTAATTATCATGGGGTAAAAAAATCGGAACTTGACGACCTGAAAGAAAAAGTTTTGCTGCTTGAAGGTGGACAGGTTGTTGATGCACAATTGGTCAGTGCCGAACGCATCATCACCAATTACTTCAAAGAAAAAGGATTCCTGAACACCGACGTACACATCGTACAGCGCGATGATCCGGGAAAAGAAAATGCGGTCCTTCTCGACATCAACGTTGACAAGAAAGAAAAAGTTAAAATTCAAAAAATCACTTTTCATGGACCTTCAAAAGTCAAAGTAGAGACGTTGGAAAGAGCCATGAAAAAAACACACGATAAACAGATCAAGAACTTCCTGCGCAGCAAGAAATTTCAGGAAGATTTATATGATAAAGACAAAACCGCTTTACTGGAAAAATATAACGAACTGGGCTACCGCGATGCTATTATTACCCGAGACTCAATCTCAAAAAATATTTCTGACAACACGGTCAATATCGATATCTGGGTTGAAGAAGGTGACAAATACTATATCCGAAATATTAAATGGATAGGGAATACCATCTATCCGTCTCCCCTTCTCGATGCCCGGTTGGGAATTTCGAAAGGCGAAATCTACAATCAAAAACACCTCGATAAACGTTTGACATCCGATAACGACGCCGTAAGCAACTTATACCTCGACAACGGATACCTTTTTTATAGTGTGAACCCCATCGAGACCAACACGCAAAATGACTCCATTGATTTGGAAATGAGAATATTCGAAGGGAAACAAGCAACGATCGACCGGATCATCATTCAAGGGAACACCAAAACTCACGAGCAGGTAGCCCGAAGGGAACTTTACACCTTGCCCGGAGATCTTTTCAGCAAATCGTTGTTGATGCGTTCATACCGCCAGCTGGCCCAATTAGGACATTTCGACCAGGAAAAGATTGGCATTGACCCGGTACCCAACCAGGAAAACGGAACTGTTGATATCAAATACAGCCTTATTGAACGGGCAAACGACCAGGTTGAATTATCAGGAGGTTGGGGACAAGGGATGTTCGTTGGATCGATTGGCTTAAAATTCAGCAATTTTTCGGTTCAAAACATGTTCAACAAAAAAGCATGGAGACCACTTCCATCCGGAGATGGACAAACCGTTAGCCTGAGGGCTCAAACCAATGGAAAGTATTATCAGCAATACAGTTTGTCATTCATGGACCCCTGGTTTGGTGGAAAAAAACCGAATAGTTTCTCCTTCTCGCTCTACTATTCCAAGCTTACCCGAAGCGACGCTTCCTATAATTATTATAATCCTTACAATTACGGAGGTTACAGCAGCTATGGCTACAACTCCTATGGTTATGGCGGATATACCGACTATTCCAATGCCAAAGTTACGGCCTATCAGATTACCTATGGCGCATCCATTGGGTATGGTTACCGGTTAAACTGGCCCGATGACTATTTCACGCTCTATCATGAACTTTCTCTCCAACATTACAAATTGTTGTCATGGCCCTATTACTTCTTATCGACTGGCGACATCAATGACTTCAGCATAAAAACCGTTCTTAGCAGAAACTCGATCGATAACCCACTCTATTCAAGAAAAGGGTCTTCGTTTAGCCTTTCTCTGGAACTCACACCGCCCTATTCACAGTTCAACGGGAAAGATTACGGGAACAAAGATATGAGCGACAAACAGCGGTACAGCTATCTGGAATACCACAAATGGCTTTTCAATGCGAAATGGTTCACCCCGCTCGAAAGCAGTGAAAAGCTGATCCTCCATACAAAATACGAATTCGGATTACTTGGGTATTTCGATGTGAACCGGAAATCGCCGCTTGAAGGATTTAAGATGGGTGGCGACGGAATGTCGGGATACGATATTTATGGCTCCGACAACATTGGACAACGGGGATATGCCAACGGCAGTATGACCGCAACATCAGCCGGAGCGAGTGCCGCCAACATTTACACGAAAGCAACCGTTGAAGTGAGATACCCGATTACCCTTTCGGAATCGGCCAATATCTATGCCCTGGGCTTCCTCGAAGCAGGTAACAGCTGGTACGACTTCAAAACGTTCAATGTTTTTGACATGAAACGCGCTGCCGGTCTCGGTGTTAGGTTCTGGCTGCCCATGTTCGGGTTACTTGGTATCGACTGGGGATATGGTTTTGACATGCCAAATGACGGAAATTCCTCTTCGGCAAAAAGCCAGTTCCATTTTGTAATTGGTCAGCAATTCTGATCCTTTCGATCATTTTCTATAGAAAGTCACAATTACTTGCATTCGAAAGAAGTAATTATGACTTTCATTTTTATCGGCATCCATGATGTTTGAAAATCACGGTCCCCATAATGTTGAATTGATCCAGTTTATTTTGCCCCGAAAATCAGCGTTCATCAGATACCGGCTGACAATAACAATATCGAACCATCATTCACGTTTTTCTTCAAAACTGGTATATTTGCCAATTGTTAAAATGGTATGATTGTTGATTAAATGAACCAATAACAAAAACAAAAAAGTATGAAACGGATATTACTAACATTCATTGCAGCCATTGCAATCACCATTTCCTGTTATTCTCAAAAATATGCCTTTGTAGATACCGAATATATCCTCGAAAATATTCCATCGTATAAAGCTGCACAGGAACAACTCGACCAACTTTCAAAACAGTATCAGAAAGAACTCGAAACCATACAGGCCGAATTAGAACAAATGTACAACGACTTCAGGGCCGAATCGATTCTTCTCTCCGACGACATGAAAAGAAAACGTGAAGATGTAATCGTTTCCAAAGAAAAGGAGTATCGCACCCTTCAACAAAAATACTTTGGAATGGATGGCGAGCTGTATAAAAAACGACAGGGACTGGTAAAACCAATCCAGGATGACATCTACAACGCCGTAAAAGAAATCGCTTCGACTGCAAACTATGCGGTAATTTTTGACAAATCAGGAAGTTTAACCATGCTTTACACCGATCCGAAATACAACTTAAGCGATCAGGTGCTTGAAAAATTAGGATATAAAAAATAATTTCAGAGGCTACTTCAACCACTTGATTTGTTAAGTAAATTTAAAAAATGCGATTAAATTAAAGTTAATTTCTATATTTGCGGTACATGTCAGAAATTTGAAGAACCTGAAAGTAAAACAATTAAAATTATAACGATGAAAAAATTTTTAGTAATCTTTTTGATCCTCGTTGCAGGAGTAACAAACTTTGCCAATGCCCAAACACCTAAATTCGGACACATTGATATCCAACAATTAATAACTGTAATGCCCGAACGTACAACAGCTATTAGCGAAATGGAAAAAACAACCAAGGAGCTGGAAGATATGCTGGGCACCATGCAAACCGAACTTCAAACCATGATTAAAGATTATACCGACAAACAATCAACGATGTCAGACCTTGTTCGTCAGGCTAAAGAAGATGATATTCGGGCCAAACAACAACGGATTGAAACTTTCCGTGACCAGTCGGAACAACAGCTGCAACAAAAACAGCAAGACCTGATGAAACCTATCATTTCAAAAGCCGATAGCTGCATTGAGGTTGTTGCAAAAGAACAGGGGTTAATCTATGTTTTTGACATTAGCAGCCGCGTAGTTCTCTACAAATCCAATCAAAGTGTAGACATTCTTCCTTTGGTTAAAAAGAAAATGGGGATTGAAAAATAATTCATCTGATCGATAAATAAAAGAGCCGTTTGACCATTCAAGCGGCTCTTTTATTTATATATTAGCAACATCAACCAAAAGATATGGAACGGACTCATCCTATCGGCATATTCGACTCGGGCTATGGTGGTTTAACCATTCTGAAAGAAATACGTAAAAAAATGCCCCGGTACGATTACATTTACCTGGGCGATAATGCCCGTACTCCTTATGGTACCCGGTCGTTCGATGTGGTATACAAATACACCCTGCAGGCGGTAAAAAAACTGTTTGAGATGGATTGCGAACTGGTTATTCTTGCCTGTAATACCGCATCGGCCAAAGCGCTGCGGACCATTCAGCAAAACGACCTGCCCGTCGTTGCTCCCAACAAAAGGGTACTGGGCGTCATCCGTCCCAGTGTGGAAGAAGTTATACACCTTACCCGTAACAACCATGTGGGGGTTTTAGGCACCAACGGCACCGTTTCATCCGGATCGTACCTGATCGAACTTGAAAAGCAATCGGAAGGTAAGTTGATTGTTTCACAGGAAGCCTGTCCCATGTGGGTACCCATTGTCGAGAACAATGAGATTGGCACCATGGGGGCAAATTATTTCGTGGAAAAAAACATCACCAACCTGCTCGAAAAAGATCCGGAGATCGACACCATTATACTGGGATGCACCCACTACCCTCTCCTCACCTCCACTATCCGCAAATACTTGCCCGGCAATATCCTGCTGGTAGAACAAGGTTCGATTGTTGCCAATAAGTTACAAGATTATCTGATACGTCACCAGCCGATGGAAAGCCTTTGCTCAACCGGCGAAAGCCTGGTCTATTTTACCACCGAACAGGCAACCACCTTCGAAGAAAAAGCAACCATTTTTATGAAAGAACCCATTCGCGCGACGACGATACAGATTTAAGAGGGATGCTGGATGCTGATACTCGATGCTGGATGCTCGATGTATATGCACCTTCCTTTTTCCCTTTTTGGATCCTCGATGAAAAGGAACGCGGATGACACGGATCGTTGATCGCGGATGAACACAGATTTATAATGATCGTAAAATTGGAATGCTGTAAACTTTTTTCCTTTTCCTTTTTTCCTTTTCCTTTTCCCGATGCAGTAACTACCAAGGCTTTTCAGTCTTTCTGTTCTTCAGTCCTTCAGTCTTTCAGTCTTTCTCTTTCCAAAGTGCTTCGAGTCGCCCCACTCGCCGTAGCCAATCTCGCTGTCGGTTAATGCCAAACGGGCATCGAGGCAGCCAGTACACTGTTCGGGTTCCTCATCCACACACGGTTTATTCTGATAGAGGGCATAATCGTTGCGATACTTCCCGGGAGTAATATTGGGCATTACCACGTTGGCCCCCACTTTTACCGCTTTCTCACGGCCCAGCGGGTCGATTGCCTGCAGAGCCGTAGTCGCTGCAATATTGATATTTTTCATCATCAGCCTTAGCACCGCGACCATCTTTAGCGTGGTATCAAAACGATCCTGAATCGTCCATAACGAATCACGGTATTGATAGAGTGGCGTCTCGGAATGTTCAATGTAGGGTCCCATGCCCACCATGTCGACATCCATCTCCTGCATAAAAAGCAAATCGCCGGCCAGTTGTTCCACCGTCTGGAACGGCAATCCAATCATCACCCCAGTCCCCACCTGATAGCCGCTCCTACGCAACGCACGGAGGCAGTTCAACCGCTGATCAAAAGAGTGGTCTGCAGGGTGAAGTTTCCGGTAAAGTTCCGGGTCTGACGTTTCGATACGGAGCAGGAAGCGATGTGCCCCGGCATCAAACCAACGCCGGTAAACCGCTTCATCCTGCTCACCCAACGAAAGGGTAATACCCAGTTGCTGGTTGCTCTCCTCTTTGATGCTGCGGATCAGGTTTTCAATGCGGTCGGCAAAAGCCGGTGAAGCGATCTCGCCCGACTGCAACACGAGCGAGCCATAGTTGTTTTTGTACGCAAAACGAGCCGCTTCTAAAATTTCTACGTCGCTAAGGGTATACCGTTTCACCAAATGGTTTGATTTCCGAATTCCGCAATAGTAACAATCCTTGGAACAGGCATTGGAAAACTCAATCAATCCACGGAAATAGACCTTATTGCCAACTTCGCGAAGCTTAACCTCCAGGGCCTTTTCAAACAGAATTTGCCGGTCTGGGCCACTGGTCTGCAACAGGGCAACAATCTCTTCCTTTGAGAAAGAATCCTTATTTACTATTTCAGAAATTCCGGTCATGCCTTTCTAAATCAACCTTCCAGTCATTGCTTCGTTCCCATCAGACCCGTTACTTCCACCCATCAGAAGAAGCCCGATTCGGCCCTTCAAAAATACAACAAAAAACGATCCTGTACGCGATGGAGCCATTGCCGGCATCGATTCTGTCACTGCCGGGTGCATTGGAGTCGTTCCCGGCATCGATTCTGCCATTGCCAGATGCATTGGAGCCATTCCCGGCATCGATTCTGCCATTGCCGGATGCACTGGAGCCACTGCCGGCATCGATTCTGTCACTGCCGGATGCATTGGAGGAAAAAAAACGTTAACAGTATTACAGTGTAGAGCAATTGCTAGACATTTCCCCGTTTCGTCCGAAAGAAAATTAGCCCATCAGCTCCTCGTTCTGAGTTAGTTGCCAGTATCTTCAATGCCTCTTCCGTGGTTTTAACAAAGTTGATCCGCCGTTGCTTATTGCTCTCGGAAACAAGATCGCCGGAAATAACTTCGGCAATCGAAATTCCGTTGATCTGTCTGATTTCAATTTTCATATTCTTGAGTTGATATCGGTTTATTCTTTTCAAATTCAATTAATTCAATGGGGGCTCCGTTGTGTACAATCATTGCTACACGGGTACCTTCACCGGGTGCATTGGGTGGAGTCAGCACGGTAAATTGATGTCGTGCCAGTTCGCGGTCGAGGTCATCGACTTCGAAAGCGATGTGCGGAACTCGTTGGATCAAATCGTCAATGGGGCTATCGGGGTCAAACCGCATCCACTCAACTCCAAACGGGCTGGAATCGAAGCCTGAGACAGAAAACCGGAAGAGTGACAGATATCGCTCTCCGTCAACGACCTGGTCGGTCGGAATCCCTATGTGATGGTAACGCCACCCCCACTCCGCAATTGCCAGCGGTGGCTCATGATCTTCACGTTTAATCGGCTGGTTCATTAATTCATTCTAAAAACAGTTAACTCAAAGTTAGGAATAAATCCAAATAACCCAAGATGAGGCATTCAACAAATCTCAACTGTTTCAAAAAATGAAAAAACGCCACTTTTTATCCATTTCAATCACTAAATCCGTATTTTTTTTTGATATTTGTCGTTCTGAACCATCTTTTTTTTCAATTCAAAACACAAAAACCATTAATTATGTATAAAATTCAAAACCTTAATAAAATTGATGAAGAGGGATTGAAGGTTTTCCCAAGTGATCAGTATCAAATTGATCCTAATTTTGCGGATCCCGAAGCCATTATTGTGCGCAGTTTCGACATGCTCAACATGGAGATGCCATCTTCATTAAAGTCAATTGCCCGTGCTGGTGCTGGTTATAACAACATCCCGGTTGAAAAATGCACCGAAAAAGGAATCGTCGTGTTCAACACTCCGGGTGCCAATGCCAACGGGGTAAAAGAGTTGATCATTGCCGCCATGCTGCTCACATCGCGCGACGTTGCCGGTTCCATCGAATGGGCCAAAACATTAAAAGATAAAGGGGATGAAATTCCAGCACTGGTCGAAAAAGGAAAAAATAATTTTGCCGGAACCGAGATCCAGGGAAAAACCCTTGCGGTAATCGGGTTGGGTGCCATTGGCGGTTTGGTTGCCAATGCCGCACAGGCGCTGGGCATGAATGTAGTTGGTTACGACGCATTCCTCTCATTAAAAGCAGCCTTACAACTGAACAACAAAGTGAATGTGGTTGCCAGCCTCGAAAGTGCGTTGGCTCATGCCGATTTCATTACACTGCATATTCCTCAGAATGCCGAAACCAAAGGCTTCATCAACAAAGAGCGCATTGCCATGATGAAAGACGGTGTCCGCATTTTGAACTTTGCCCGTGGTGGTCTGATCAATGCTGCCGACCTGAAAGAAGCACTTGAAAGCGGCAAAGTCGGAAAATACATTACCGACTTCCCCGATGCAGCTGTCCTGGGAATGAAAAACGCTATTTCAATTCCTCACCTTGGTGCATCAACCGCTGAATCGGAAACCAACTGTGCCATCATGGCAGCTGAACAAACCAGGGAATATCTCGAAAACGGCAACATCATTAACTCGGTGAATTTCCCTGCAGCCGAAATGGACCGCAACGGAGGAACCCGCATCGTGATTGCCAACAAGAATGTTCCGAACATGGTAAGCCAAATTACGACCGTTCTGGCTTCCGAAAATGTGAATATTGCCAATATGCTCAATCGCAACCGGAATGAAATTGCCTATAACATCATCGATATCGATCGTGATGACATTTGCGATAGTTGCATTTCGAAATTAAAAGCCATTGACGGGGTCTTTTTAATCCGGGTGATTAAATAATTTTCTATCCATAAAAAACAAAAAAAGAGGGCTTTAACCCTCTTTTTTTTGATGAAAAAAAATTTTAAAAAAAATTTCATCAAAAATGAACTTTTTTTTAAACCCTTTTGTTTAAACATTGTGGGTTCCGTTACAATCTCTAAAGTAACAAATCCACAACAGACATTATTTATAGTTCATAAGGTTTGGTTTTGTTAGTTTGGTTAAGGTTAACCGCGGGAAGATTCCCGCGGTTTTTTTGTCGGATTCATGAAGAATGTCATCCCTACAAGAACGATTAAGATTACTTTTGCAACTCAATTGTTAAAAACAGAGATCTTGAAACGGAATATTCTTTTTTTATCCGCTGCTTTAGCCTTGTCGATCCTCTTATCGAGCTGGGGCTATACCGGCCATCACGAAACGACCAAACGGGCAGGCTTGTCGCTGGCTCAAAAAGTGGAGGGAATCGACCAGTGGATGCCCTTTGTTGCCGAACATGCTTCCGACCCCGACTACAGAAAGGCCTGGGACAAATCGGAATTTCCCAAGCACTTTATCGACATCGACGGATATCCCGAATTTGTTTCTTCCGGGCACATCAACACCCGTTACGACAGCCTCGTAGCCTTGCATGGTGAACCGTTTGTCATTGAAGAAGGCATTCTCCCCTGGGCCACACACACCGCTTATGATTCGCTATGCCAATGTTTGAAACGCAAAGATTTTTATCACGCGGCCATCTGGATGGTCAACTTAAGCCATTACGTTGGCGATGGCCACATGCCCCTGCATGTAACCAAAAATTACGACGGACAGGAAACCGGGAACAAAGGAATTCATTCTCGTTATGAATCGAAAATGATTATTGCCTATGCTTCCTCCATCACAACCAGTAGTACACACCCAGTAAAAATCATCAACGACATTACCCCCTACCTATTCAACTACCTCTACCAAAGCAACAAGCTCTGCGATTCAATTTTTCATGCCGACAACCAAGCCAAAAAGGCAAACAGCGATTTTGAGTCGCCTGAATATCTGGCAGTATTGTGGAAGAATACCTCTTCATTAACAGCCGATCAATTCAATAAAGGGGCTGATGCGCTGGGATGTTTGATTTATACCGCATGGATCAATGCCGGATCACCCGATCTGTCGGGATTTAAACCCACAGACGAACTCTACAGTTGCAAAATCAATACGGCTACAGTGAATGCCGACCAGACCATCATGACGATCGATTATCAGATAAAAGAGAGCGGAACTTACAAAATTGCCATTCGGAATGCCGATGGCACACCCGTTTTAAAGCCCGACACCAGGGAGTGTAACCCGGGAATTTATTCTTCCTCGGTAGATATAAGTACGCTTCCAAAAGGCAATTACCTGGCAACCATCGATTGCGCCAATTTTACTTCGACCCGGAAATTCTCGAAGGATTAATAAAACAGGAAGTCGCTGAATAACGGATTTTAATAGAACGCGGATGGTACAGATACTGTGTTACGCCAATTTTAATCGATTCATTGGTTATCTCTGCGTCCTGTTTTCGACCATTGTAAAAGGCAAGCGTTCGCTGAAATGCGTTTAAAAATTACCTTCAAGAGCGGACTGTCCGACTAAGGTGTCAACCAGCAAATGAACGAGCCAATCGAGTAATGGTCTCTCTGGTAAAGCTTTTTGATTTTACAATCAGAACGTATCCAAAAAATTATTTAGTATGGATGGAACACATCAAAAATAAATTATTACTACATTTGTAATCGTTATTTATGAGCCATTTAGTGATGGAATCCTCTCATCTATTTGCTCCGTTATTACCCTCTTAAGCCACTCCGGAAGTCGTATCAAAGTCGTATCAAAGTTGTACTAATTTCGTACTTCATTCGTATGCCATCAAAGAATCATTCGAGACAAATTGTACCCATCGTTATGCTTCCGGTTGTTCTCCTTTTCTGAGGGCTTCGCTTCCGGTTAAAAGCTGTCTAAAAACACGAACCACAAAAAAAACAGTGATGTTCTTCTTTTTCCTAACTTTGCCAAAATAATTAAAAAATAAAGAACGATGTTAACAGCAGAAATACACACCTCCAAAGGTGTGATGAAAGTTAAATTCTACGAGAAAGATGCTCCCAAAACGGTAGCCAATTTCGTTGAATTATCGAACATGGGTTTTTACGACGGGTTAACTTTTCACCGGGTAATCCCCAATTTTGTCATTCAGGGAGGATGCCCCAAAGGTACCGGAGCAGGTGGCCCGGGATATACCATCAAATGCGAAACCAGCGGTGGCAACCAATACCACGACCGCGGGGTATTGTCGATGGCCCATGCCGGAAAAGATACTGGCGGATCGCAATTCTTCATTTGTCACAACCGCGAAAATACCGCCCATCTCGATCGCAAACACACCTGCTTTGGTAAAGTGTACGAAGGGTTGGAAGTGATCGACCAAATCCGTCAGGGCGATGTAATTGAAAAAATACTGATCAAAGAGGTTGAAGAATAAGGTTGTAAAATTCTGAGTGAATCTCATACATCAAAAGCCATCTGCACAATTAGATGGCTTTTGTTTTTTTCTGTGATTTTATTTTTATTTTTATTTTTGTTAAATCAATTAACCAATAGAACTCAAATTAATTTCAAATCACAACCCAACCATGAATCCAAAAAGAAGCTTCCTGCTCATCACCATTTTGTTAATTTCTGTTTTTGTAAACGCCCAAACAAATTACCGTCCGGGTTATGTTATAAAATCCAATAACGACACCATTTACGGGATTATTGATTACCGGGATGACAAAATCATGAGCACTGTTTGCAAATTCAAAACAAACGAGCAGTCGGAAGAAACAACGTTCTCCCCTGAAGACATTTTTGGTTTCCGGTTTATCGACAGCAAATATTTTATCTCAAAAGAGGTTGACGGGGAAAAAGTCTTTTTGGAATATTTGATCAAAGGAAAGATTAATGCATATTATCAACGGGATGAAAAAGGCGACCATTACTACATGGAGAATGACAGCTCCGGAATTATTGAGTTACCCTACGAAGAAGGGATCCGGTATGAAGAAGAAAATCCCTATCTCTATCAGTCTACAAAGCATTTGGGTGTTATAAAAGCATTTATGAAAGATGCGCCAAAAACACTACGTGAAATAGAAGACGTAAAAACACCGGGACACCGGAATCTTATCAAAATTGCCAAAGATTATCACCATGAAGTCTGTTCCAATGAGGAATGTATTATTTATGAGAAAAAGGTCCCCCTCATGCAGATTTCGCTAGAGCCTGCTGCAGGGATGATCTTTTTTAAATATTATGAATTCTGGTCCGGCACATATTCCTCTATGCTGCACAAAAAGAATCATTTTCAGACGGGTTTGTTTGCCCATGTGATGCTCCCCCGGGTGAATGACAATCTCAGTTTCAGAATTGGATGCCTCTACTCCGAAATGGCAATAACCCAAAAAAATATCTATTATTTAGTCACCGATAATGGCCTATATTCTGACACAATTTCCTTAGACGGAAATATTCGGGTTTTTAAAATTCCTGTTCAACTTCAATACAACTACCCCAAAGGAATTATTCGACCAATGGCAGCCTTTGGCTTTAACCTGTATAATCCTTTTTTTCAATCGCTGTCATTAACTGCAGGGACAGATATTAAATTATCTAAATCCATTTATTTAAATATGTGCTATGACTTTGAGTTTTTTAGCGAAATTTTCAAGCTCAAATATCACCTGCTATCGCAATCCCTTTTAATGGGGATAAAAGTAAAGCTATAAATATTGCATCATCTGTCGGGATTTATAATAAGCGGTTCCTGGATGGAATCGTGAGTGATTGAGGAGTGGAATGCAACTTCTTATAACGCCCCCGTTGGAAACAACACAAAATCCGTTAGACAAAGTTCCCGTATTGGGAATTATTTTATATCTTCACATCAGCTTTTAAATAAATGGAAAGAATATTTGCAAAAAGCACACTAAGAGAATTTAGGGAGAAGTATCCAAACTCAGAACAGTATTTGAAAACATGGTATGATACTGCGATGAGTTCAAACTGGAAATCTCCAGCAGATGCAAAGCTGACATACGCAAATGCAAGTATTCTGAAAGAAAACCGGATTGTATTTAACATTAAAGACAATTTCTATCGACTAGTAGCCATATTTAATTTTGAAAAGCAATGGATATTCATTCGATTCATTGGTTCACATAAAGAGTATGACAAGATTGATGCAAATAAAATTTAAAGAAAGGCCATGAATATCAAACCCATAAAATCGGAAGAAGATTATAAACTTGCATTAAAAAGACTGGAAGAAGTCTTTGACGCACCTATTGGAACGTCAGAAAGTGACGAAGCTGACATTCTGGGACTATTGGTTGACGAATATGAAAAGAAGCATTATCCGATTGAAGCTCCTGACCCGATAGAAGCGATCAAGATAAGGATGGAAGAGCTACAATTAAAGCAAGTTGATTTGATCGATGTGATTGGCAGTAAAAGCAGGGCCTCGGAGGTTCTTAATCGCAAACGGAAACTCACTATTGAAATGATCCGTAATTTAACAAAGCGTCTCAACTTATCGACAGACTTGCTGATATCCGATTATAAATTAGCCTCTTAAAATGCAACGTCTCCAGTCGGGTAGGTAAAACACAAAAAGTTAAACTGCACATATTTGTACGGATTATGAAAGCAAAACGGATCATTCCCATCTCCGCAATTATCATTTTCAGAATTTCCAAATAAGCTAAATGTCTATCACATATAGGAAAAAATTGCTATTTTTACAAAAAAACGATTATGGGAGTACGCGTGATTTTAGAGTTTGACAAAAGCAATAGGTTAGCAAACAGCATCATGAAGGTTGTTGAAAATGTTGGCGTCTTTAAAATCAAATATGAAAACGAAAGTTCTGAAAATCTAACTGATTATAACCCTGAAATTATAGAAAAAATAAATAGGGGAATCAAACAAAAGGAAGCTGGTAAAACTACTGTTATTAAAACAGAGGATTTATGGAAATAGCTTACACCGATGATGCACTTACCGATATAAAATTTTGGAAGAATAGTGGCGACATCCGGGTACAGAAAAAAATTCAGGCTCTTATCAAGGAACTGGAAACTCATCCCACTTTAGGTACCGGACAGCCTGAACAATTAAAAGGAAACTTATCGAATTTCTGGTCCAGACGTATTAACAAAAAAGACCGGTTGATTTATGATATTGACAATACGTCAAATATTATCACAATCTACTCCATAAAAGGCCATTACAAATAGCGTTTTTTCAATATTACTCTTCTGAATACAAAAAACTGAATTACGCCCCCAGCTTTGGTTATCAATAACAATAAATAGAATCTAGATTTCTTTTTAAACAACTGATGAGATTTGTTTTTCAATTCTCCATTAAAGAATTATGAAGCTAAAAAGCTATATTTGTTCGCATTGAATCTTAAAATTCCGGATTATGAAAGCAAAACGGATTATTCCCATCTCCGCAATTATCATTTTGGTTGCTGTTTTTTACTTCTACATGAACCCGCTGTTGCCGATTATCACCGGCTACTCAGCCAAAAACCTAGCATCCGGGGTGTTTGTTGCCGGACGGACCAAAGAATCACTGGAAAAAGAAGACCTGAATTTTTCATTCATCAAATACAACCGGAACAAGGTCGATACGGTAAAAAAAGAGGTCCGGAGCAACTTTCTTTGGAAAACCTCAACTGCCGTGTATGTCGATGGATTGGGCTGTTCGCTGGTAAACGACGTAAAAAAGAAGGAAATGCTTTCACGTCAGGTTCCCAGAACAGCAATTCTTCCGGCAAACCCCGACACCATTCCGTGGCCCATGGGCGACCTTCTATCCGACACAATCCCCGCAGGTGTTGACAAAGAGAAACTCAACACGGCATTAAAGCAGGCTTTCGCCGACACCATTCCGTTTAAAGGCACCTTTTCGGTGCTGGTTGCCTACAAAGGGCAGATTATCGCTGAAAAGTATCGCGCCGACATGAAACCTTCCACCCGGTTTCTGAGCTGGTCGATGGCCAAAAGCTTTACCAATACCCTGGTTGGTATACTGGTAAAACAAGGGAAACTCGACATCAACAAACCGGTTGGGTTCAGCGAGTGGCAAAACGATGGCCGCAAAAACATTACCATCAACAACCTGATGCACATGAACAGTGGCTTGGAGTGGAACGAAGATTACGGCAATAATTCCGATGTGAACATCATGCTGCACAAAGTTGGCGACATGGCACAATATACACTCGAAAAGCCACTGGCACATCAGTCCGATTCGGTGTGGGAATATTCCTCGGGAACCACCAATGTGGTTTCAAAGATTGTCCGCAAAACCATTGGGAATGATGCCGAATACCTTGCTTTTCCCCGGAAGGAAATCTTCAATAAAATTGGAATGCGCAGCGCAATATGGGAAGTGGATGCTTCAGGGACACTCGTTGGTTCCTCCTATATTTATGCCACCATGCGCGACTATGCCCGGTTTGGCCTGCTATACCTGAACAACGGAAACTGGCTGGGAGAACAGATCCTTCCCGAAGGCTGGGTCGACTATACCCGACAGGAAGCCCATGGTTCCAACGGGGAATACGGGGCGTTCTTCTGGATCAACCAATCAGGTTCCATGTATCCCGACGTGCCCCGCGACATGTTTTGCTGCCGTGGCCACGACGGACAATACATTTACATCATTCCATCGAAAAAAATGGTCGTTGTTCGCACCGGTTTTTCGAAGAAAGGCACTTTCGATTTGAATAAGTTTCTTGCCAGCATTGTGTCCTCTGTGAAATAAGAAAACACAACTTTTCATTATCAAATAGTAATAAATTGAAACAGCCAGAGAAATATTTTTCACTATTTTTAGCCCCCTCAATAAACCAATGATTTTAATCATTATGTCAAAAGAATACACCAACGAATTTCTGGTCGATTTTGGCCCCGATGGTCAAAAACTTTTACCGGTAGTAACACAGGATTACACCACCAAAGAGGTCCTCATCCTATCGTTTATCAATCGGGAGGCGTACGAAGAAACCGTGCGCAGTGGCTATGCAACCTACTGGAGCCGTAGCCGTAACGAGTTATGGAAAAAAGGGTTGACCAGCGGCGATATGTTGCGCATCGTCGAAATCAGGGTCAACTGCGAACAAAACTCATTTCTGTTCCTTGTCATACCGGAAGGGAAAGGCGCCTGCCATGCCAAAAAAGAGGGCGGCCTGCCTTATCACTCCTGCTACTACCGCAAGATTGAAGCCGACGGAAGTTTAAAAGTGATAGAAAAATAATGGAAAATACGAAACTTACGATAGGAATGCCGGCAGGATCGCTGGCCAATCCAACCCGCGGCGGCAACCTGATCAAACTACTGGAAGACTCTGGTTTTAAAACATCGGGATATGAAGCCGGCGGACCTAGCGTTTTCAAAACAGTCAACTTCCTGTATGGATGGGATGGCCGTCCTCAGGAATTCAGTTCCCAACTTGCCCTCGAAGAGCTCGATGTAGCCATTGCCGGCGACGACTGGATTCAGGAACGGATTTTTGAATTCGAACTCGAATACGACACAACCATTGAATTGGAACGGGTATTGCCACTGAACCGGGGCGGTGTAAAACTGGTTGGAATTGTAAAAGGTGATGTTGAACTCGACACGACCGAAGCCTACTTGAACGATTTGACCGAGAAAAAAGAACTGATTGTGGTCGTTACCGAAATGCCCTATCTGGCACTGAACTGGATCAGGGATATTCTCCGGAAAATTGATAAACTCGATGAGTTCAACGATTTCTCGGTACAGAAATACAAATCGCCATCAAAAATTACAAAGGGTGTTCTGATTTACGAAACCTGGGGAAAAACCGAATCGAAGATACTGAACGGCGGTGCCGACATTGGGTTAGAGATCACCCAATCGGGCAGTGCCATTAAGAATTATGGGTTAAAAATACTTGAAACGGTTTACAACTCACAGACCAGTATCTGGATCAATCCGTCGCTAAAGAAAAACGAAGAGAAGCTCGAATTGCTGAAAATGTTCCTGCTCAACATCTACGGGTCGATCAATGCCGAAAACAAGGTGTTGGTTACCTTCAATGTAGCCAATAGCAACCGCGACACCATTGAAAATTATCTGAACGACAACAACCTTTTTGCCGACGAGCCAACCATGAGTGTGGGGAAAACCTATACGGTGTATAACATTCAGGTAGATACCGCCGGGGGAAAAGTTCCGTTGGCCATGGTACGTTATCAACTGGCCAAACTGGGAGCCACCAACATCGACACCCTGCCCATTCAATCGTCGATCCAGGGATTGGATGCGATAAAAATTTAATTACAAAATACTTAATCAACAAAAAGAGACAGCTTTTTGCTGTCTCTTTTTATTTTCTTCCATCATTGACTAAATTTTTAGTCATTTTTCTTGCTTGACTAAAAAAATAGTCATATATTCGTATCGGACTTTTTTGAATATGACAATGCAATTAACAAAAGCTGAAGAACAGATCATGCAGATACTTTGGGAGATGGGCGAAGGAATTGTCCGTGATATCCGCGACAAATTCGACGATCCAAAACCCGCACGTAATACCGTTTCAACGATTATCCGAGTACTGGAAAGCAAAGGGGTGGTTAGCTACCGCGCCGAAGGGAACACCCACATTTATTTCCCGTTGGTTTCCAAAAAGGACTATTCGAAGAAACAGCTCTTTTCATTAATGAAAAATTACTTTGACAACTCATTTCCGCAGATGGCCACCTTTTTCGCGCGTGAAAAAGACCTGACCATCGAGGAACTGGAACAATTGTTAAACGAAACAAAAGAAGAACTTCAACATCCTAAAGAAGCGTAACGATGGAAACGTTGGGAAATCATCTGATCCAAATGGCCTGCTGGCTTACCGGTTTTTGGTTCATCTATTTCGTGTTTTTACGGAAAGAAACCTTTTACGAAACCAACCGGTGGTTTTTGCTGTTCGGGCTACTCTGCTCACTGATCATGCCATTTTTCCCGGTTACTTACACCGCCACAAGGGCTCCTTTGAATACCGATCTGCTGCTGAAAGCGACCATGGTTACCACGGTTACCCAGCCAGAACCGTCATTCTTCAGGGAAAACCTGTGGCTTTGGATCTACCTGGCGGGAATCCTTTTGTTCACAATCCGGTTTATCTCACAATGGATGAAAGTCCGAAAGATTGAGAAAAAAGGAATCCGATTACAAGTAGAATCTGCCGAAGTTTTTCTGATCGAAAAAGAGACTGCACCCTTTTCGTTCTTCCGCAAAATATTTATCAGCCAGTCGTTACAAAGCGAATTGGAAATCAAAACCATCGTTTCGCACGAAAAAGTCCACATCGAGGAACGACACTGGATTGACCTGCTCATTTTTGAAGTGGTCAGGGCACTGCAATGGTTCAATCCTTTGCTATTGTTTTACCGTAAAGCCATGATGCAAAACCACGAATACCTTGCCGACAGGGGCGCCACTGCCAACGGCATGAACATCCGGACCTACCAGGCGATTCTGGCCAACCAGTTACTTGGTATCCCGGTGGTGAAGTATGCAAGCAGCTTTACCATGTTTAATCCAACCAAAAGAGTTTTAATGATGAATAAAAATA
>Ga0209098_1001621_pt1 | contig 21106 bp, 16 predicted proteins | sample AD_JPNHW1_MetaG_FD_184429 | JGI IMG/M metagenome (GOLD analysis project Ga0209098, IMG submission 184429) | Active sludge microbial communities of municipal wastewater-treating anaerobic digesters from Japan - AD_JPNHW1_MetaG (SPAdes) (version 2) | ecosystem: Engineered > Bioreactor > Anaerobic...
ATCCGGAACTGGGATACAGATACAACGATCAGTTTGATGTACCGGCAGATTTTAATCCGAACGAAGCCTGCGAATAACCCATACCATAACGTGTCCGTTTATATTTTTTCCGGTTTTGAAATAAAAATAACCATTAAACAGCTGCACTTTTGAAAAAGTTAATTTATTCAGTTCTATTTTTAGCTATAGCCCAACTGTCATTTAGTCAGTGGAATACGGACCGTATAATGAATATCGGTAAAAATGCGCTGTATTATGAGGATTTTGTCCTCTCCATTCAGTATTTCAATCAGGTAATTAAAATTAAGCCATACCTGACTGAGCCGTATATGTACAGAGGAATAGCAAAAATTAGTCTGGGAGATTATACGGGAGCAGAACAGGACTGTTCTTCGGCTATTGAAAGAAATCCTTTCGTTCCGCAGGCATATTTTGCGCGTGGTTATGCCCGCAACAACATAAATAAATACGAGGAAGCAATTTCTGATTTTAATAAAGCTCTGGAATTCAGTCCGGAAAATACAGATGTTATTGCTAACCGCGGTGAAGCAAAGGAAAGAATAAACGATTTTGAAGGGGCGATCAATGACTGGAATCTTTACCGCAAATTGAATCCGAAATCTCGGGGCATTGATTATGAAATCGGACGAATTCAGTTGGCTATGAAAGATACGGTGGCAGCTATGGCATCGCTGGACAAGCATATATTATCGGACAGTACAAATGCTATGGGTTACAGTATCAGGGCGCTGATTAAAATGTTGAAAAAAGATGAAAACGGTGCTTATAAGGATTATAGTAAGGCCGTTGCTTATAAATCGACCTATCCGGGTGACTATATTAACCGGGGAATTTTGAATGTACAGCGAAATAAATTCAATCTGGCACTGAGTGACTACAACGAAGCAATCAGGCTTGATCCCAAAAACATACTGGCTTATTACAACCGGGGTTTACTGAGAGCCAACCTGGGCGATAGCAACAATGCCATCGGTGATCTGGAGAAAGTGGTGGCAGCCGACACCACTAATTATGAAGCACGTTTACAAAAGGCGTATATGGAGCTGAAAGTTGGAGATATGACTGCGGCGGTTAATGATTTTAACTTCATACTGAAGAAATATCCATTTTTTGTACCGGCATATTACGGAATTGCAGATGCAAAAAGTGCAACAGGAAGGAAGAAAGAAGCTGGCCAGTACCGGAGTCTTGCATCAGAGATAATAAACAACAAGGATTTCTATAAACGCAAACAAAACCTTGTAGCTAAGAATCAGATTGCAAAAGACACTCCGGTCAATGATATGAAAAAATCAGTTAATCTTCTTGAAAAACTGATTGTTAGAGATACTGATGATCAAAAATACGAGAATAAGTACGGCGAGGGTGTCCGTGGTGAAATTCAAAACAGCTATGCTGATCTGAAAAATGAGCGAAACTTTGAACTGAATTATTTTGCGCGGGTACAGGAAACCAGAAGGACGAATACATATCATCCGTTAATATCAAGATTTAACGGCGAAAATATGCTATCATCATCACTGAAAATTACCAACGACGTAGTAACATTTACTGCCGATCTTATCAATAGCCGGTTTGATGAAATTAACAAACTGACGGAACGAATAAAAAACAATCCAGAAGATGCCAACTTATATTTCCTGCGCGCTCTGGAATTCTCACATGTTCAGGATTATTCAAGTGCTATCGACGATCTTAACCACGCCATCACGCTACATACAGATTTTGCCTTGGCTTATTTTACACGTGCTAATCTTCGCTGTAAAATGATTGAATATCAGAATTATAATCAGAATGATGAAAAATCTGACGAAAAAAACAAGACAAATATCGCGGTAAAAGAAGAAAGTAATAAACTTAATTATGATCTGATAATTCGTGATTATGATAAAACAACAGATTTAGCTCCTGATTTTTCGTTTGCATATTACAATAAAGCTAATATCCTCAGTTCTCTGAAAAATTACAAATCTGCCATTATTGCTTATTCTAAAGCAATAGAAATTGACCCCGATTTTGCAGAAGCTTACTTTAATCGCGGTATTGCCTATCTGTATATGAATGATCAGGCAAATGCTATTCTCGATTTAAGCAAATCTGGCGAATTGGGTATTTTCCAGTCATATAGCATTATCAAACGTATTAAGTAAATCTGATTTCAGTTATTTTCTACTTATCTGGTATGATTTATGATATTTATCATACGACATTTGCTATTATTCAATATAATCCCAATGATTTAACTGAATTATTTGAATTTCTCCAGCAAAACATGCCATAGAACATGTATTTTTAAGAAGAAAACTTGTTATTTAGAACTATCTTTGTGTCAGCACAGCACAGAACAGTTAAACCTTTAGAAATGCCGTTTGTTTTCAATAATAAAAGCACAAAAGTTCAGCAATTGGCTGATTACCTTACTCAGTTGATAACTGTTCGTGAGTATAAGGTTGGTGAAAAGTTACCATCCATTAATGAGTTGAGCCGTAAACACAATGTGTCTAGAGATACCGTCTTTAAGGCTTTTCTGGAACTTAAAGAAAGAGGTGTTATTGATTCGCTTCAGGGAAAAAGTTATTTTGTTGCAAGTCAGAATTCAAATATTCTGCTTGTGCTGGATGAATATACATCCTTCAAAGATGTTCTGTATAACAGCCTTATTAAACGACTTCCCGAAAACACAAAAATCGATTTGTGGTTTCACCAGTATAACGAAAATCTCTTTAATACTATTGTGAATAGTTCTGTTGGCAGATATAACCAATATCTTATCATGAACTATAAAAACGATGAATATTCGCAGGTTCTTGAAAAAATTGACCGTAGCAAACTATTATTACTCGATTTTGGTAAATTTGATAAAGACGGACGCTCATATATCTGTCAGAATTTTGATGAAAGCTTCTACGAAGCGCTCACAACAATAAAAGATAACTTGAAGAAATATAAACGTTTATTATTTGTTATCAATAAGTTGCACAGACATCCCAGAAGCAGTGTGGAATGGTTTATGAAATTTTGCAACGACAATGGCTTTTTCGGTGAGATTTGTGAAGAAATTTCAGACCAAACAATAGAAAAAGATGATTTTTACATCATTGTAAAGCAGGAAGATGTCGTAAAAATGATCAAAAAGAGCCGCGTGGCAGAATTGAAATTGGGCACTGACGTCGGCTTGTTAGCATACAACGATATGCCATTTTACGAAATAATTGAAAACGGAATTTCGAGCATATCCATTGACTGGGAAGAAATGGGAAATTATGCTGCTGAGTTTATTGTAAAAAAAGAACCGATACAACGTTTTCTGAAAACTAAAATAATAAAAAGGAATTCATTTTAATTTTTTTTATTAATATATCAGCACAGTACAGTATAGTGATATTTCACTAATTCATTAAAAGACTTGAAAACCAATCTATGTAACTAAATATCTCTAATCAAAAAAAAATCACAACAATCTCTCTGTTAAACTTTCCCGCCTGACCAGCGGGAAAGTTTTTTTATATCTATATGATTTTTTAAAAAGATTGATTTTTCTCAAAATCCGACACATGGTATGAGTTATCTACACAGCGTAGTATTGACATTTTTTATATTTGTATAAAATATTTATTACACTGAATTACGTGTTGTAAATACTTGGAATATCAACTGAATCATTATCTTTGCTAAGTTTTACATCGACAAAAATCGAAAGAAAAATGGCAATGTACCTCTCTACATTGATTGCATTTACGGTATTAATTATCATACCGGATATGTGGTATTTTCAAAAAATGAAAAAACACCATTTTTACATTTGGTTTCGATATTTATCATTAATCCCGGGCGTCTTTTTCATCCTGTCTTTATTTTATATCCGTTTCGGATTGGTGTATAATAACAGCTATAAAGTTACAGCTGCCGTTTCATGGATAATTTTTGCATTTTCGATTGTATACATACCTAAATTACTGTATATTATATTTTATTATATAAATCACTCATTTAACCGTATATTTAAAGCCCGAACACGCATATTTCGTATCATAGGATTTGCTTTTTCTGTTAGTATGGTGACAGTTCTTTCGTATGGAGTAGTTGTAACCCGGGATGATTTTTATTTGAAAAAGCAGATTATTTATGTCGATGATCTTCCGGTAAACTTTGACAACTACAGAATTGCTATGTTTTCAGATTTGCATCTTGGCAACTGGGATAATAAATACATGATAATGAAACCCATAATAAAAATGATAAACTCGGGCAACCCCGATATAATCGTTTTTAGTGGCGATATGATCAATAACTATGAGAATGAAACCCTGGGCTGGGAACCCTATTTTCGTCAATTAAAAGCCAGGCAGGGAATATATGCTGTGCTGGGTAATCATGATTACGGTGACTATACAAAATGGAAATCCGAAAAGGCAAAAGCGGAGAATCTTGAAAAAACAAAAAGTAATATACGAAATCTGGGGTTTCGATTATTGCTCAACGAAAGTGTCGAACTGGTAAAGGGTTCGGATACAATTACGCTGGCCGGTGTTGAGAATTACGGTTCCGGTCATTTTGAAAACCATGGAGACCTAGCAGCAGCGCTGAAAGGAACTAAACCAACACGAAAAAAAATCCTTATTACCCATGATCCCAATCACTGGGATGATGAAGTTGTTTCAAAAAGAAAGGATATCTTTCTGTCACTTTCCGGACACACGCATGCGGGACAAATCGGGTATTCTAATGGTAATATTCAATTTTCACCTTCTTCGGTTGTGTATCCTCACTGGGATGGACTATATAGCAAGGGTAGTCAGTATTTGTACGTAAATCGAGGTGCCGGATTTGTTGGAATTCCGTTACGTATTGGCGTACCACCCGAAATTACTCTGATAGTTTTGAAAAGAAAGCATAAGAGAATTGAAAGCTGAGACTAATACTCTCTGGTTCCGAAAATCAAACTGCCAATCCGAACCATTGTACTGCCTTCCTCAATGGCAATTTTATAATCATCCGACATGCCCATGGATAGTTCGCTAAAACAATCATCACCAGTAAAATAATCCTTCTTCAATTCTTCAAAAAGATGTTTCAATGACCTGAATTCATCCCTAATCTGTGATTTGTTTTCGGTGAGTGTAGCCATACCCATCAATCCCCTGATTTCAATATTTTTAAAGGTTGGGAATTCAAAGTTGTTCAGCATTTCATGAATTTCTTCAACCGAAAAACCGAATTTGGTTTCTTCCTGAGCAATATGTATTTGCAGCAAGCAGGGTACTACCCTACCCGCCTTGTATGCCTGATTGTTGATTTCCTTTAAAAGTTTGAAACTGTCAACACCATGAATAAGTGAAACGAACGGTACGATATACTTAATTTTATTCGACTGCAGATGTCCGATAAAATGCCAATGGATATCCGACATAAGCTGAGCCTGTTTGGCCGTAAGCTCCTGTACGCGACTTTCTCCAAAAATTCTTTCCCCACAAGCATAGGCTTCCCTGATTGCACTTTCAGGATGAAATTTTGAAACACATACAAGTTGCACATTTCCTGGAATATTTCTCCTGATTTCAGTAAGGTTTTGCAAAATGCTCATAAGTTTGTTAATGAAATAATCAAATTTGCTGTTAATTGCGAATTATTCAGCTTTATATGGAAAAACATCTAAAATAGTTGTTTCAGCAATTGCCGCAATATCATAGTCGGCCAGTGTGTCTTTCATCCCTTTTTCAATCACTTCAAAGGCATCTTTTAGGGTTGAAGCCTGAGCAAACATAGTTGTGGCAATTCTTTTTTCAATTCCCTTTTCCTCGTCCAGACTGATGAAATTTACTTTTGCCCGATACCAGCGATCGCCGTTTTCGTTGGTGAAAAGTTCATTGATTTTTGCTCTTTTGATGTCACTAACCAGAAACTCGCCGCTGATAAACGGACGCATCTCTTCGTTGATCCGTTCTTCGGCTTCGGTAAATGACAAGGCATCAACCAGATATGCTTCACTTACTTTGATTACACCTCCGTCTTCAGCATTTTTCTCGTATTTAATTTTACATTGGAACCAATTATGCATTTTGTTAATTATTTGTTTGTTAGTATGTTATGTTTGTTGCGATTTATTTTTCGCGGACTACAAAAGTAGCAAAAAATAACAGAACTATAAACATTGCGGTTCACCAAATACACAAAATAATGATAAAACGACACATGCTGAGTTGTATGTTGTTAAGAATTCTATGTGAAGTTTTTTTTGTACCTTTGCAGAAAATTTCGACAATATGGGTAGAGTTCTTGCAATAGATTACGGCACTAAGCGAACCGGTTTGGCGGTAACCGATCCCATGCGCATTATTGCGAACAGTCTGGATACTGTGGCCACTCACGAAGTGCTTGATTATCTCGAGAAATACATTGCCCGTGAGCATGTGGATATATTTGTTATCGGACTACCAACTCAGATGAGCGGTGAAGAATCTGATACAATGAAACAAATCAGACCTTTTGCCGAAAAATTACAAAAAAAATTCCCTGCTATTGAACTGAAATATGTCGATGAGCGTTTCACATCGGTACTTGCGCATCAGGCAATGATAGCCGGTGGATTAAAGAAAAAAGATCGTCAGAATAAAGCGCTTGTGGATAAAATAAGCGCTACTATAATTTTGCAAAGCTATCTGGAAAATAATTATAATATATAAGATGATACTCCCAATTTACACGTATGGCAATTCGGTTTTAAGAAAAGTTGCTGAACCGATTGATGAAAATTACCCGAAACTCAAAGAATTGATAAAGAATATGTTCGACACCATGGTTCATGCCGAAGGGGTTGGACTTGCCGCGCCACAAATAGGTTTGCCGATACGGCTGATTGTAATTGATCTGGCCCCACTGAAAGAAGATGATCCGGAATTAGGAAATTTCAGGGTAATCATGATTAACCCCGAAATACTTGAAGTGAGTGAAGATGAAGTTCCTTTCGATGAAGGATGTCTGAGTATCCCGGGCATAAATGAAACTGTTCTGCGGCCCGAAAGTCTAAAAATAAGCTATCTGGATGAAGAATTCAACGAACACACGGAAATTTTCGATGGTTACAAAGCACGTGTAGTGCAGCATGAATATGATCATCTGGAAGGGCATTTATTTACCGACCGAATCAAACCACTGCGACGTCAGTTGATCAAAACAAAGCTGACAAATATCACGAAAGGGAAAGCGAACTGCAAATACAAAATCAAATAAGTGCTTTTAAAATTAAAACGGGGTGAATGTTTTTAGCATTCGCCCCGTTTTTTTATTCTTTTTTTTCTTCCGTTTCCGGTTTTACTTCCTCATCGTTTTTTTTGTCGGCTTTATCTTTCTGTTTCACAACCGGAGTATAAGAACTTGTCACATGCGGGTTGGCTGTTGAACCAGAAATGTAATCGTGCCGGTACATATTAAAGAAAAGCATAAACAACGACAACAATAACGGCCCGAAGATCACTCCCCAGAAGCCAAACATCGGAATACCCAGGAATACACCAAAAATAGTAATCAAAGGATGTATGTCAGCTAAGCGTTTCTGCAGAATCAGACGGGCTAAATTGTCAACGCCACCGATGATAATCGCACCAAACAAAATTATACCTATACCTCCGATATAATTGCCCTGAAATAAAAAAATAACACCCAGCGGCACCCAGATGATTGCTGTACCCACAACCGGAATGATGGTTGCGCAGGCTGTAAGTACTGCATATAGTAAGACGTTGCTAACTCCGAAAACCATGTAACCCACATAGGCAAAAATTCCCTGAATTATAGCCAGCAACGGTATCCCGACAGCATTTGCCTGAATAATGGATTTTGTTTCATGAACAAAGGTTTGTTTGTTTTCAGGAGTGAATGGCAGAATTTCGCGAATAGTCGTTTCGAACTCTTCGTAACTGTATAGCAAAAAATACAACACAAAAAGCACGATTACAATATTGATAATCAGTGAATATGAACTTGAGGCAAGCATCTGTACCAGGTTTGTTCCCAGTTTTGGAATAAACGATAAATTTTCAGGAGTAAAAATTTTGAAGTCAAAGCGGGTTTCGATTTGTGAAACTAATCCAAGCACCGCTGTTTTTATCTGTTCCGGATCAATTTTGATGCCCGAGAGTGTATCCACAGCCAGAAATGTTATTCCGGTGAGTGGTATCAAAAACACCAGCAGCGATTCCAGTATGATTAATGTTGAACTTAATCCTTTACCCCATTTCTTCTTTTTGGTTAAATATTTCATTTGACCCCTAAGCAGAACAAAAAGCGTCAGAGCCCCAAGGAAGCCACTCATATATGATTTGAGTTCTTTAAAAATAATAATTCCCAGAAAAAGCATCAAAGCAATAAGAATATACTTATATTCATTATTTTTCATTTGTCGTTCTTTCATACAACATATATATTAATGAATTAATACGGGTTATTGGGTGATTCAATCCTGATGAAATTCCGGATTTTCAATGTGTAAAGTTACAATAAAATTCATTTCTGTAATCCGATAAAGATAAATTTTGTAAAATCATTTCCTGGTACAAAAAATGGGAATGAGAATTTAGAATACAATCCCTGTAGACAAACGAAACTTACCGGAAAATATTTTTTCCGGTTTCTCTATCCGACTGAACAACATACCTATAACAAACTTCCGGTATAATATAATAAAATTTATTTAATCTTCCAGATGTTTCATTAGAAAAAATCATTTTAGAAAACATTTTTTGTTTTATAAAAATTTATAGTTCACTGTATCAGCTAAATAAAAATTATTTTGGAAAACATCGAAAAATATTTCGAAAATATATTTGTCGATTATAGGAAAGTTCGGAAATATTTTCCTAAAATTGTATTCTGAAAAATAAGCGGACTAAAATTTCATAATTAATTAACATATAATACAATAACGTATCGTGGAAAAAAAGACTTTTACTCAGGAAGATGTTGAAAATGCTACCAGGGAATATTTCAATGGAGATGAACTGGCTGCCAAAGTCTGGGCAACGAAATACGCCTTAAAAGACTCATTTGGAAACATTTATGAAAGAACTCCGGATGATATGCATCATCGTTTGGCTAACGAAATTTCAAGAATTGAACAAAAGTACCCAAATCCTCTGTCCGAAAAGGAACTCTTTGAATTGTTCCGTAACTTCAAGTACATCGTTCCTCAGGGAAGTCCGATGACCGGAATTGGAAACGAACATCAGGTAGCCTCATTATCCAATTGCTTTGTAATAGGTTTTGACGGAGATTCTGATTCATACGGCGCCATCATTAAAATTGATGAAGAGCAGGTTCAGTTGATGAAACGCCGCGGAGGCGTTGGCCATGACCTCACCCATATACGGCCCAAAGGTTCTCCCGTAAAAAACTCAGCGCTTACTTCCACAGGTATTGTTCCCTTCATGGAACGGTATTCGAATTCAACCCGCGAGGTTGCGCAGGACGGACGCCGTGGTGCTCTAATGCTTAGTGTGGCTATCAAGCATCCGGATGCCGAATCGTTTATCGACGCTAAAATGGAATCAGGTAAGGTTACAGGTGCAAATGTATCAGTAAAACTTGACGACGATTTTATGAACGCCGCTATAAATAATCTTCCATACACGCAGCAATATCCAACAAACAGCACTAATCCATGGGTAAAGAAAGAATGTGACGCAACAGCTCTTTGGAAAAAAATTGTTCATAACGCCTGGCAATCGGCTGAACCCGGTGTACTTTTCTGGGATACCATTCTGAAAGAATCTGTACCTGATTGCTATGCAGATCTGGGTTACCGCACCGTATCAACAAATCCATGCGGCGAAATACCGTTGTGTCCGTACGACAGCTGCCGTTTGCTTGCCATAAATCTGTATTCGTACGTAAATAAGCCATTTACTAAAGAAGCAAATTTTGATTTTGAACTTTTCTCTAAGCATGTTCAGCTGGCTCAACGCATCATGGATGATATCATTGATCTGGAAATGGAAAAAATTGACAAGATCATTGCGAAGATAGAATCGGATCCGGAGAACGACGACATCAAGAACACCGAATTCCAGCTTTGGGAAAAAATCAAAACAAAAACATCGCAGGGACGTCGTACAGGTGTGGGAACTACAGCCGAAGGCGATATGCTCGCAGCAATGGGAATTACCTACGGTACTGAAGAAGCCATTGAGTTTTCGGAGAAAGTACACAAGGCAGTAGCACTGGCTGCTTACCGTTCGTCCGTTAATATGGCAAAGGAACGTGGGGCTTTCGATGTTTATGACGCAAAAAGAGAAGTAAATAATCCTTTTATCAACCGTATTCGTGTAGCTGATCCCGAATTGTATGAAGATATGAAGAAATACGGTCGTCGGAATATTGCCTGCTTAACCATTGCTCCTACAGGTACTACCAGCATCATGACTCAAACGACATCCGGTATTGAACCGGTGTTTATGCCGGTATACACCCGCAGACGCAAAGTCAATCCAAACGACAAGAATGTTCATATCGATTTTGTTGACGAGAACGGAGACTCGTGGGAAGAATTTATCGTATTTCATCACAAATTTGTTACGTGGATGGAAGTAAATAATTATTCGACTACAAAACATTACAGCAAAGAAGAAATAGACGAATTAATTGCAAATTCTCCTTATTACAAAGCTACAGCTAACGACGTTGACTGGCTTAAAAAGGTTCAGATGCAGGGTCGCATCCAGAAATGGGTGGACCACTCTATCAGTGTTACCATCAATCTTCCAAACGATGTTTCGGAAGAACTTGTAGGAAAACTTTACGAGGAAGCATGGAGATCCGGATGTAAAGGTGCAACTGTTTATCGCGATGGTTCCCGTGCCGGAGTTCTTGTAGCGATGGAAGAGAAAAAAGAGGAGAAAAAAGATGATAAGGAGCGTTGCTTCTGCATTGAAGATGAAAGACTTGTACGTCCGAAGGAATTGAAATGCGATGTGGTACGTTTCCAGAATGCGAAGGATAAATGGATTGCTTTTGTAGGCTTGTATGATGGAAGACCCTATGAAATTTTCACCGGGCTTGCTGACGATGAAGAAGGAATTGTATTGCCCAAGAACGTTACCGAAGGAAAAATCATTAAGGTTACAGATGAAAACGGCAAACGCTATGACTTCCAGTTTACCAACAAAAGAGGATTTAAGACTACTGTTGAAGGACTTTCGCATAAGTTCGACAAAGAATTCTGGAACTACGCAAAACTGATTTCCGGTGTATTGCGTTATGGCATGCCGATCGACCAGGTTATCAAACTGGTATCCGGTTTACAACTCGACAACGAATCTATCAATACCTGGAAAGTGGGTGTGGAAAGAGCGCTCAAGAAATACATTCCGGACGGAACGCAAATTTCGGAACAGGCTTGTCCGCATTGTGGTCAGAAAGCTCTGGTATATCAGGAAGGATGTTTAACCTGTAAAAACTGTGGTTACTCACGTTGTGGATAATCTTAAAAACATACATTCATCAATAAAAAAGACGGGAATTTCCCGTCTTTTTTATTGATGATTATTCTGCCAACTCTTCATTTGGCGATATTTCGCTGAACTTTTTATGTCTCTTGAAATAAAACTCGTAGATCAGGCTATGCTGGGAGATTTCTTTTTGTAACGAACTGACTGATTTCAAAATATTTTCCTGACGTTTATCGGAAAATTTCGATTGAATGGTTCGGAAGTCTGTTCTGGCATCGGTTACAGCTTTGGCATTCTGATACTTGCCCTGCAGCAACAAATGCAGTGCCGCCAGGTTGTCGAGAAAGAAGCGAACGTCAAAGACATGTTTCAGGCTTTTGTGAGGAAGATTTTTATAAAGCAGCAACAGGTTGTTTCTGAAATTGAGATAGGTTTTACGCGGGTGTTCGGCATTCAGAGTACCACCGCCAATGTGATACACTACGCTTTGCGGAATGCATACAATGCGCTTACCACGACTTTTCAGCCGCCAGCAAAGGTCAATTTCTTCCATATGAGCAAAAAACTCATCATCGAGACCACCGGCTTCCCAATAATCGGCCGAACGGATAAACAGACAGGCTCCTGTTGCCCAGAAAATATCCTTTATATCGTCGTATTGACCCCAGTCTTCCTCTACTTCACCAAAAATACGTCCCCGGCAGAACGGGTAACCATACTTATCGATAAACCCGCCGGCAGCACCGGCATATTCAAAATAATTCCGGCGATGATAAGACAGGATTTTAGGTTGACAGGCAGCCACATCCGGATTTTCATTCATATAAGTATATAGGGTCGAGAGCCAGCCTTTTGTTACTTCAACATCCGAATTCAACAACACATAATATTCCGTATTTATGTTTTTCAATGCTTTGTTGTACCCTTCGGCAAAACCATAATTCTTGTCGAAAGCATCCACTTTCACTGTTGGGAATTTTTCGGAGAGAAGCTGCAGTGAACCATCGGTGGAGCCGTTGTCAGCTACAACAACTTCAGCGCCGGGTACATCTTCTATATTTTTCAGGAGGACTGGCAAAAACTCATTCAGATATTTCTCACCATTCCAGTTTAGTATTACTACTGATACAGACATTTTATTTTGTTATTTATTAGAGATCAATTATTTGCAAATTTCCATCGGCGGTGCGACCAAAGCCAGCAGGAAGGATCAGTCAGGATTTCCTGTTCGAGCATGCGGATGTATTTCTCTGTAATTTCAAATTTCTCACTATCCTTAGGTTGCAAACAAATCGGGACAGGATCACAGCTGTAGTATCCTCTTTTCACTTTACGGATCCGGGCATAATAAACAGGAAAATCATAGATTTTTGCAATCGTTTCAGCGCCTGTGAGCACCGGTGTTCGCTGATTCAAAAACTGCGAATAATATCTGATACCCTTTCTCGAAGGACTTTGGTCTGAAATCAGGCCGATCATTCCGGTTTTTCCTTCTTTTCGCATCTCGCGGAGTGTATCAAACAAATCGTCAACTTCCACATTGACAGAACCAAAACGGATGCGCAGGTCATAAACAACCTTATCGGAAAGTTTGTTCGAAAGTTTTTTATACACCTGATACATTGGTTTATCCGCAGGAAGATATTGACTGAATGATGAAGTCCATTCCCAGTTGCCAAAGTGAGAGGTCATGAGTATAACACTCTTATTTTCATCGTAATGCTTAAGCAGGGGTTCGTAATTGGTTATTTTCATCCTTTGCATGATTTCTGTTTTACTCATCGTTGCCAGTTTCAGGCTTTCAAACAGCAAATCGCACAAATGATGGTAAAATTTTTTCTCAATTTTCAGCAATTCATCTGCCGGTTTTTCGGGAAATGACCGTCTCAGATTATCTCTGACTACTTTTTTTCTATATCCGACCAGGTAATAAACAAACAGGTATGTAATATCCGATAGTAGGAATACTACAGGGAAAGGGAGCAGAGAAATCAGTTTTATTATTACCCTTGTAAAATGATACATATGCTTATTAATAACCAAAAAAACACCCGACAATAAATGTCAGGGTGTTTTTTTGCATACATTCTTATAATTTTAATCCTCTTCGGTATAAATCCCGAGAGATTTTCCATATTCGTACTCGCCATCGAGTATCAGTTGAATTTCATCTTCCGAGAGATGCATTTTATCCTTTTTCGATGCTTTCAGCACGTATTTCATCATTTCTTCCTCATCAATACTTGCTTCTTCGGTTGATTGGTCATCAATCAGTCCGTTTTCTTCATAATAATCATATACCACATCCAGTACATAGTTGATAGCGTCCTCGTTGATTCTGTCCTTCTGTTCGTCAGGAACCAGTTTCAGAATAAATTTCACGGCGTCATCTTCGTCATAAACCAGTAAATCGTCGTCCTGTGTTTTCATAATTATATATTTTAAATTATTAAATTTACTTTCAAAAATCTGTTTCAAAGATACATGATTTTCACAACACTATTTATTATTTTAGTTTTTATTATCAATTAATCTGTCGGTTAAAATATTTCTTAAATATCGAATTATACTGTTATATTCTTATTATTTTGCAGATTATGCAAAATCGCTTATCTTTGTATATAAATAGCAGACCGGTTTGTCGCTGTCTCACTCACGTGAGATTGAGGAAAGTCCGGGCAACGCAGAGCACCATATTTCCTAACGGGAAGCTGTTCGAAAGGGCAGAGTAGTGTAACAGAAAATAACCGCTTCGTTTGTGACGGAGTAAGGGTGAAAAGGTGAGGTAAGAGCTCACCGGCTGTGGTGGCAACATCGCGGGCCGTACATCTTATGGGTTGCAAGATCATGTATACCGGCGCAGTAGGACTGCTCGTCCGAGCCGGGGGGTAGATTGCTAGATCCCGTCAGTGATGACAGGACCAGATAAATGACAAACACTCCGCATCTGCGGAGAACAGAACCCGGCTTACAGGTCTGCTTCATTTGTAAAATTCCTGTTGCATGAAGTATGCAATAACAACTAATATTCAATGAAGAAACTAATTGAAACCATCAAATATCTTTACAATTTTATCAGTACGGATATATGGCGGATAACGGGTCACGAATTGTCACGTACCCGTCGTTTTTTCTATAGTGTTATCAAAACCATCTATCTGGCTATCAGAGGTTATGTGCGAAACAAACTCGGTGTCCGGGCAGCAGCACTCACCTACTCCATTACATTTGCCATCGTACCGCTCATCGCACTGATTGTAGCCATTGCCAAAGGGTTCGGAATTGAAAACTATATCGAAAAAACACTTCAAGACACTTTTATTGCTCAGGCAAACCTGATACCTACGGTGATGGGATTTGTGGAAAAATACCTGAAAACAATGCAGGGAGGAATATTTATCGGAATTGGGGTTGTTATTCTTTTGTACTCCGTTATGAACCTTTTTATGCAGATAGAATCAACTCTGAACAACATCTGGCAGGTTCAAAAATCACGCTCCATTTTCAAACAATTTACAACCTATTTTGCCGGGATTTTTTTATTTCCGGTATTGGTCGGAGTTACAAGCGGACTTTCCATTTACATCAACGGCATACTAAAAACCACTTTCATTTATCAGATATATAGCCCGTTTGCGCAGTTTTCAGTTATAGTCGTACCCTACCTGACCAGTATCCTGATGTTTACCATCATATATCTGATCGTACCTAACACGCGTGTCAGGTTTCTCAACGCGCTGATTGCCGGAATACTTGCCGGAATTGCATTTCAGCTTTTCCAGACATTGTATGTTAACGGGCAAATCAGCCTGACACGATATAATGCCGTTTATGGTGGTTTTGCAGCCATTCCGTTGATGCTTTTATGGTTGAATATCTCCTGTCAGATATTCCTGATTGGCGCGGAGATCTCGTATGTGTCTCAGAATCTGCGTAACTTCGACTATGAGGTAGATACCGATAATATCAGCAACCGGTACAAATTATATCTTGAATTTTTTGTGGCATATATCATTGTCAAGCGCTTTGAACAAAGTAAACCACCCATGACCGTTGAAGATATAGTCAGTGAATATAAACTGCCCATCCGGCTGTTGAACCAGATTCTGACTGTTCTGACCAATTCGAACATCATTATTCCGGTTAAAAAAGATAAAATCGAAACTGCGTACCAACCCGCTGTAGATATCAATCAACTGACAATAAATAAGATGTACTCTAAAATAGATCTGACAGGTTCAGATCTTTTCCTGAATTCGAAAAACGAGGAAATGGATGCATTCTGGCAGAAAATGCGTGAACTGCAATCCAAAACAGACAAACTTCGTGAAGATATTCTGTTAAAGGATATTTAATTATACCTTACCTGATATTCTCTTCTCTAAATATTTTGAAAGATCATAAAATACTAAACACTTTTTACGGGGATATTACACTGTTAAATTGCAAGAAAAAACTATCTTTGCAGGAATTTGCAAAAAAAATAAAATCAGTATTTTTGAATTAATAAATAATCGTATAAAAGAATAATAAGAAAATGACATCTGTTCAGATGTTTACAAAGTTATAACTGATTTCTGGACACTTACAGGTTGATTGAAATCAATAAATAAAATAATATGGGATTTAATGATATTCTGAAAAAAATAGTAGGAAATAAAGCTACCCGCGATATGAAAGAAATATCGCCCGAAGTGACAAGGATTAAGGCTGTTTATGAAGAGATAAAGAACCTGAGTAATGACGAACTGCGTGCACGTACCGAGCTGTTGAAAGCGACAATACAGGAAGCGATAGCGTCAGAGAATGCACGTATCGAAGAGCTGAAAGCCAGTATCGAAGAAACCGAACTTCATCTGCGTGAAAAAATCTACAATGAGATCGATAAACTGGAAAAAGAAATCACCGAAAAGATTTCAAAAGTACTTGACGAAATACTTCCGGAAGCTTTCTCCATTATGAAAGATACCGCCCGCCGTCTGAATGAAAACAACGAAGTGATTGTCACTGCCACTCAGTTCGACCGCGATCTGGCTGCCAGATACGACTTTGTAACCATTCAGGGCGATAAGGCTTATTACAAAAACGAATGGACTGCCGGAGGCAACAAGATAAAATGGGACATGGTGCATTACGACGTGCAACTCTTCGGAGGGGTGGTACTGCACAAGGGAAAAATTGCTGAAATGGCAACCGGTGAAGGTAAAACGCTCGTTGCAACTCTTCCCGTATTTCTCAATGCCCTTACACACCGCGGCGTTCATGTGGTAACCGTAAACGATTATCTGTCAAAACGTGACTCCGAATGGATGGGCCCGCTGTATATGTTCCACGGCTTATCGGTTGACTGTATCGACAAACATCAGCCAAACTCCGACCAGCGCCGTCAGGCATACCTGGCTGATATCACCTTCGGCACCAACAACGAATTCGGTTTTGACTACCTGCGCGACAACATGGCCAACAGTCCGATGGATCTTGTGCAGCGTAAACATATATATGCCATTGTCGATGAGGTTGACTCCGTTTTAATTGACGATGCACGTACTCCGTTGATTATTTCAGGACCGATACCCAAAGGCGAAGACCAGTTATTTGAAGAATTGTGTCCGAAAGTGGAAAAACTGGTGAACGCGCAAAAGGTACTGGTTACCAAATACCTGGCCGATGCCCGTGCGCTGATGAAATCAGAAAAAGAAAAAGAACGTGAGGAAGGTACGCTGGCATTGTTCCGCTCGTACAAAGGGATGCCCAAAAACAAGCCTCTGATCAAATACCTCAGCGAACAGGGTGTGAAAGCTGCCATGATGAAAACCGAAGAGATTTACATGGAGCAAAACAACCGGAGAATGCCCGAAGCAACCGATCCGCTGTTCTTTGTCATTGATGAAAAAAACAATTCGATAGAACTAACCGATAAAGGTATTGACCTCATTACAGGAAATTCGGATGATCCGCTCCTGTTTGTACTCCCCAACGTGGGTGAAGAAATGGCCGAACTGGAAAAAATGACCGGACTTTCGGCGGATGAAAAACAGAATAAAAAAGATGAAATACTTCAGAATTATTCTGTCAAATCAGAACGTGTTCATACCATCAATCAGTTACTGAAAGCATATACCTTATTCGAACGCGATGTTGAGTACGTAGTTCTCGAAAACAAGGTAAAAATTGTTGATGAGCAAACCGGCCGTATCATGGAAGGCCGTCGTTATTCCGATGGTTTGCATCAGGCTATTGAAGCCAAGGAACGCGTTCAGGTCGAAGCTGCCACACAGACTTTTGCCACCATTACGCTTCAGAATTATTTCCGTATGTATCTGAAACTGGCCGGTATGACCGGTACAGCCGAAACAGAAGCCGGGGAGTTGTGGAATATCTACAAACTTGACGTTGTGGTAATTCCGACCAACCGCCCCATTGTGCGGAACGACATGGAAGACCGAGTTTATAAAACCAAACGTGAAAAATACACAGCAGTAATTGAAGAAATTGTGAAACTGGTAGAAGCCGGAAGGCCTGTTCTGGTGGGTACAACATCCGTTGAAATTTCGGAATTACTCAGCCGCATGCTTACCAGCCGGAGGATTAATCATAATGTACTGAATGCTAAACTGCATCAGCGTGAAGCAGAAATTGTTGCTCAGGCCGGTCAGAAAGGCACGGTTACCATTGCTACCAATATGGCCGGTCGTGGTACCGACATCAAGCTTACCCCCGAAGTGAAAGAGGCAGGCGGTTTGGCAATTATCGGTACCGAACGTCACGAAAGCCGCCGCGTTGACCGTCAGTTGCGTGGTCGTGCAGGTCGTCAGGGTGACCCGGGTTCTTCCGTATTCTTTGTTTCGCTCGAAGATGATCTGATGCGTTTATTCGGCTCGGAACGTATCTCGGGCGTGATGGACCGTCTTGGTTTCGAAGAAGGAGAAGTGATTGAACATTCCATGATTTCGAAATCCATTGAGCGCGCTCAGAAAAAGGTGGAAGAAAATAACTTCGGTATCCGTAAGCGTCTGCTCGAATACGACGACGTGATGAATTCGCAGCGTGAGGTGATTTATGCAAAACGCCGTCATGCCCTGATGGGTGAACGTATCGGTGTGGATATTTCAAACATGATTTTCGATGGTGCTGAACTGATTGTAGAGAATGCTAAGAATTCGGAAGATTTCGAAGAATTCGAAACGGAACTGATGAAAATCTACGCCATGGATTCTCCGATACAGGAAGACGAATTGAAAGGCATCCGTCACAAGGAACTGACCGAAAAGGTGGTTGATGCCGCCCGTCAGGCTTTCAAACGCAAGACAGAGAAAATGGCTTCGGTAGCTTATCCCGTTATCAAGGATATTTACGAAAACAAGGGAAATCAGTACGAAAGTATTCTCATACCGATTACCGACGGAAAACGTGTATTCAACATCACGTCAAATCTGGAAACAGCCTACCACACCGAAGGCAAGGAAGTAATTAAGGATTTCGAAAAACAAACACTCCTGTATGTGATCGATGACGAATGGAAAGAACACCTCCGTCAGCTCGACGAACTCCGCCAGTCGGTACAGAATGCAAGTTACGAGCAAAAGGATCCGCTGCTTATCTACAAGCTTGAATCATTTGGACTTTTCAAAGAAATGGTCGATAATATCAACCGGAAAGTGCTTGCCATACTTATGCGTGGTCAGATACCTATCCGCGAACCCGAGCAGGTTCGTCAGGGTGAAATGCAGCACCGTCAGGATTATAGCAAATACCGTACTCAGAAAGATGATGCTGGCAGAAATGTACCATCGTCCGATCCGACAAAACAGGATACCCGCGAACAGCAGAAACCGGAACCGATCCGTGTGGAGAAAAAAGTGGGACGCAACGATCCATGTCCCTGCGGCAGCGGTAAAAAGTATAAAAACTGTCATGGCGCTTAATTCACGGAACTATAGTATATAAATAAAACCATTCAATATGTTATTGAATTATATAACCTGGAATGTAAAGCCGGAATTATTCTCGGTGGGAGAACTGACGGTTCGCTGGTACGGATTTTTGTGGGCTGTAGGTATTTTTCTGGCGCTTATCATTGTTCAGAAACTGTATAAGCACGAGAAATTACCTGAAACCTGGATAGACAAACAGTTTTTGTATGTGGTGATAGGAACTATCGTCGGAGCGCGGCTGGGACATTGCTTCTTCTACGAATGGCATTTGCTCCCGCAGCCTGTCGAATTTCTGGGCATCACCTTCAAATACGGAAATCCCTACCTGACACAACCCTGGAAACTGCTGTACATCTGGCAGGGAGGTCTGGCAAGTCACGGAGGCGCTATCGGTATTCTGATAGCCATGTACCTGTATCACAAGAATGTAACACATCGCGGATTTATATGGGGGCTCGACCGACTTGTAATCGGCGCAGCTGTTACCGGATTGTGTATCCGACTGGGTAATCTGATGAATTCCGAGATTTACGGAAGCGCCACTACCCTGCCCTGGGGATTTATTTTTGTACGCGACGGACAAACCGAGCCCATGCATCCCACACAGATATATGAAATGCTTTACTGTCTGGCAACATTCCTCGTTTGCTGGTGGCTCTACTGGAAAAAAGAAGCTTACAAACGTACAGGTCTGATTTTCGGAGTATTCTTACTCGGCATTTTCGGAACCCGTTTTCTCCTTGAATTCATCAAACTCAATCAGGAAGCATTTGAAGGCGGAATGATACTGAACATGGGACAAATCCTGAGCATACCGTTTATCGCATGGGGCGTCTGGCTTATTTACGACAGTAAAAATCATATTCAGCCCGAAGAAGTAAAACCTCCCGCAGCAAACAAACCAAACAGAAAAAAATAGTTATAAATCGAATAAGCCTTGAAATCAAGGCTTATTTTATTAATTTGTCAGCATTATCATGGACATAAATCATGTAAAACCCTACAATCAGGAAGAAGAAAAAACCAAACAGCTGAACCGCATGTTCAACACCATTTCGCGTCAGTACGACAAGTTCAACGACATCATGAGCATGGGACTTGCGCGGAGATGGCGAAAGAAGGCTCTGCTTACCCTGAAAGACTATAATCCTGAAAACATACTCGATATCGCGGCCGGAACAGCAGATATGTGCATCAAGTCATTCGAATATCTTCGTCCGCTTAACGTAACCGGCATCGATATTTCGGAAAAGATGCTCGAAATCGGGAAGAAAAAAGTTGCTGAGGCCGGACTCGGCGACCGTGTTACTCTTCGCGTGGAAGATGTAAGCAGCATGAGTTTTGCCGATCAGAGTTTCGACGCGGCAACCACTTCGTTTGGCATCCGTAACTTCGAGAAACTGGATCAGAGTTTGCAGGAAATACGCCGCGTACTTAAACCACAGGGTAAATTTGTAATCCTTGAAATGAGCGAGCCGCAAACGCCCGTTATCAAACAGGGTTATCTGCTCTACACCAAAACATTAATTCCTTTCGCTGTGAAAACATTCGCGAATGACCCGAAAGCCTATTCCTACCTGACCAGTTCGATGAGCGCCTTTCCGCAGGGAAAGCAACTGATTGATATTCTGAAAAAAAACGGATTTCGCTGTCTGAAATATAAAACGTTCTTCCTGGGAGTGTGCAGTTTGTATCTGGCCGAAAAGGAAT
>Ga0209098_1001622_pt1 | contig 21105 bp, 18 predicted proteins | sample AD_JPNHW1_MetaG_FD_184429 | JGI IMG/M metagenome (GOLD analysis project Ga0209098, IMG submission 184429) | Active sludge microbial communities of municipal wastewater-treating anaerobic digesters from Japan - AD_JPNHW1_MetaG (SPAdes) (version 2) | ecosystem: Engineered > Bioreactor > Anaerobic...
AGTAAATGAAAAAAATAAAGCAGCTAAAACACCCACGGCATAAGCGACAATTACCGTTCCAATTTTTTTAACAATCTTAGTCTTTTGGTATAGAAAAATGACCAAAAACGGAGTTAACAGAAATAATGCTACGAATAAACCTACTTTCATAATTTTACAATTTGATGATGCAAATATAAGATAAAAAAGATTAAATTAACATCTTTTCACATTTTTTGCATTAAAAAAATCATTACTTTTGCAATACCATTAACTATTTCGTTCAATTTACAAGCAGTTATTATGTCTTTTATAAAAAAATTATCGATATCTCTATGTCTCGTTTTTCCTGTATTAATGCTTTCAGCTCAGATCGATCCCCCCAATAAAATTGTCTTTGGAGAATCCGATAGTTTAACTATTGTTGAAAATGATCTTGACTCTGTTGGTGAAGATACTGAAGATGACTTTGAAGATGTTGGTAAAGATGAGTCCATGATTTTCATCTATTTTGACTGGATGCCGGGTTATGGTACCTATAATAATTTCGACATTTTGAATGTTCATTACAAACACGAAACTTCAATTGACCCCGACACATTATTGCTTGGCACTTATGTTCATCCTGCTCCCTATAAAATCTATTCCAAATATGGAAGAAGGAGAAGAAGAAATCACTATGGTGTCGATTTGAGCTATCCAAGTGGAACACCGGTTGTTGCTGCCTTTGATGGTATTGTAAGAATCTCAAAAAGTAGAGCCGGCGGCTATGGGGAGTTGATTGTTTTGCGACATGATAACAATTTAGAAACTTACTACGGGCACATGAGCAAACGATTTGTCAACCCCGGACAATTGGTTTCAGCAGGCGATACATTAGGTTTGGGTGGTAGTACAGGTAGATCTACCGGACCACACTTACATTTTGAAGTTAGATATATGGGTGTCCCTTTCAATCCGACCCGAATTATTGATTTTGACAACTTTAAATTACTTTCAGATACCGTTTTTACTACAGGTAAGGAGATCAAAAACAATCCTATAGTTTTGAATAAATCGGCTGGCAATGATTGTAATCCATCCGGAAGACTTTATATTACGGTAAGAAAAGGACAAACTTTAGGGGGCATCGCCCAAAGATATAGGACTTCAGTTTACAAAATTAAAAAACTGAATCGTTTAAGAAGTGACTTTATTCGTGAAGGTCAAAGGTTAAGAGTGAGATAATTTCACCCCATCCAGATGTTGGGGATATTTATTGAACATGAAAAAAATTGGTCTATTTTTATTGGTCATACTATCCGCTTCTTTAACTGCTCAGACCCAGTTTTACCCTATAGGCTTTATTAAAAACAATTCCATTCCGATTTATAATCAAAATGATACATTATTAGATCTTCATTGGATTGGAGGTGTAAACAGCATCCATTTTTCAGAAATTGATCTTAATCATGACGGTCATCAAGATCTTTTTGGATTTGAAAAACATGGTAACAGAATTTTACCTTTCTTATGGAATACGGTTACTTTAGAATATGTATATGCTCCTGAATATATTCACTCTTTTCCTCCACTTCATGATTGGGTGATTTTAAAAGATTTTAACAATGATGGATTAGAGGATATTTTTACTTATGGTCTCGGTTCTATTCGCGTTTTTCAACAAACCTCATCAAGTCCATTGCAATTCACAATTGTTACTGAACAATTACAATCCTATTATTACAATGGATATGTGAATATCTTTACTTCTCCTGATGATTATTTAGCCGTTGAAGATTTTGACTTTGACGGAGATTTAGATATCGTAAATTTTTGGATCTTAGGAAAATATGTTCACTTGCAAAAGAATTTATCAAAAGAACTATACGGAAATTCTGATTCTTTAAAATATACTTTGTCAGATGAGTGCTGGGGAGGTTTTTCAGAAGGTGCTGATAATAATACCATTACACTTTTTACAAACTGCCAGAACAAGGAATGGGATTCTACCAATGAATCCACACGTCATATTGGATCCTCCCTTCAAGCGATAAAGAATGATCAGGACACATTATTTCATTTGTTAGTTGGAGATGTGGATTATCCGGACTTGATCTTTTTAACGAATGGTGGAACTCAGGATTCGGCATTAATGGTTTCACAAACGACTCAATTCCCTAATCAGACAGATCCCATCCATCTTTTTTCAATGCCATCAGTGAGTCTGGTTGATGTTGATCATGATGGTCAAAATGAAATTCTTGCATCCCCATCCGATCCCTCCTTAAACAAATCACAAGATTTGAATTCGGTTTGGCTTTACGACTTCCAAAATAACACACAAAATTACCAACTGGAAACAACTTCTTTTATACAAAATCAAACCATAGATGTTGGTAGTGGGGCTTATCCTGTACTATACGATTGGAATAATGACGGATTAAAAGATCTTTTTGTTGCCAACTTCGGCAGTTATGATAGTTCAAAGTATGTCAATGGGTTGCTCCAATCCTACTATTCTTCAGGAATCTCCTATTTTCAAAATATAGGGACTCAAACACAACCTGCATTCAAATGGATCACCCATGATTTTGGTAATCTAAAAAAAGATCAGTATCAATCGCTGTATCCGGCTTTTGCTGACCTAGATCAAAATGGAACAATCGATATGCTTTGTGGAAATATGTATGGAACTTTAACTTTTTTCCCTAATCAAAATCCAATCGGTCAACTACTCCAATTTGGAACTCCAGTTCCCAATTATCAAAATATTTCAGTCTCCAGCTTTTCTACCCCACAACTATTTGATTTAGATGGAGATGGAGATTTAGATCTGGTCATTGGTAATCGAAGAGGACAGATTGCTTACTATCAAAACATAGCAGGGCAAGGGATTCCAAACTTCCAACTCGTAACAACAACATTAGGGAATGTTGATGTACGTGATATTACACTCTCCTATTTCGGCTATTCAGTTCCACAGTTTTTCAAATTTAATAATCAAACTTATTTAATTTGTGGAAGCGAGCAAGGTGAAATTTTCTTATATAAAAATATTGATAATAATTTGCTTGGTACTTTCACCCAAGATTATTCTCTAGTTGAGTCTTTTACAAACACACCTTATCTCATTGATGAAGGGATTCGCTGTGGTGCTGCAATTGCGGATTTAAATGGGGATCAACGACCTGAGTTGATTGTAGGCAATTGGGCCGGTGGATTAACATTCTTCTCCGGCAGTGCTCCTATCCCGGTTGAAATTACAAAGCATAATGATCAGGTCAAAGTGTATCCAAATCCTGCGACAGACCAGATTACTATTGAATTAGGAGCATATAATGAAGCTACTATTCAATTATTTTCCATCACTGGACAATTGATAACATCTATTGAATGTAATAATCCTATTAATTCCATCAACTGTACTTCTTTTTCCAATGGATTTTATTTTCTCAAAATCAAAACCCATTCAGGCGTAATCACCAAAAAGGTTGGGATCACTAATTAGGCGAATAAAATTAGCAAATTTGTAAATTGGCAAATGAGCAAATTTAAATATTAGCATATTAGCACATTAGCACATTATTTTATGTATCTTTGTCGCTTAAAATTTGAAGATTATGGAATTTCAAAAAATCAGTCCTAAGACAGATGAGACAGGTAGTACAAGAAATCAAAAGTTTTGGCAACAGTTTCAAGACCTTTGGGAAGCGGTTCAACACAAAGATATCCCAGACCAAATCAAGGAGAAATTAAATAATTGTATTGAAGAGATCAATTTATATCCCAGGGGAGATAAATCTTTATACAAGATGGTTCGGAAACAACAGAACACCATCATTCAGATTTTAGAAAAGGAATTAAAAATTGTAACCATGAATTATTATACCTATTTATGGATGGCGATAGGTACAGGTGGTTTTGGATTACCTATCGGTGTAGCTTTTGGTTATAGTATAGGAAATATGGCGATGTTAGGAATTGGATTACCCATAGGTGTTGCAATCGGAATGGCTTTAGGGGCGAGTATGGATAAAAAAGCAAAAGAACAAGGCAGACAATTGGATATTATGTTAAAATATTAGAAATAAAAATCTTGTCTTAAAAAATATTTAGCAACAAATTTTCGTTTGTTAATTGAAATCACAAGAAAATAAACAAAATCATGAAATCAAAAACTTTAAACGTAATCATTTTGGTTCTGCTTTTTGCAGGATTTATCGGAAACATCTTATTGTATTTTGAGGTAATTCCCCAAAACTTCATTCTTTCATTTATCGCAACAATTGGACAAATTGCGGGATTAGTGGTATTAATTTTAAATGGAAAAACATTAAAAAACAAGTTCTATTTTCGATTGATTTCCATTTTTACACTTGTCATTTTGCTCAGTATGATTTTCAAAATTGTGAAAATTCCGGGAAATGATATTATGTTTTTATTTGGTGTATTGGGCATATTTATTGGTTATCTGTTTCATTTTTTAACCATCAAAGGGAAGACTACTTTAGAAATATTTAAATTGATCTGGAGTTTTCTATTTCTCACCTCATTATCATTAATCATTTTACATATTCCCTTTGGACAAGAGATTAAATTATTGGAAGTTGTTCTGTTTATCGTGATGTATGGTTTATATATGAAACAATTACAGTCTGAAACAAAAAAATAATTGTTTCAGACTGTAACGATAGAAAATATCTGAACTGTTAAAAGCAATATCCTACACTAAAACATCCCCATGGGGAAAAATTAAAGTCATTTTCAATCTCAATCAATGGTGAAAATGAAATCCTGTATAGCCACTTCCCATCCGGTTTTTGATATCTATAACCCAATCTTAAAGCAATAAATTTCATCCATTCGTATTCATTTAACCTGCTTCTAATAGGTTTAGTATAATAGAAAGCGATACCCATTCCGGCTTCAATATGATGTTTATTAAATGAATAAATTTCATTGATAAGAATAGGAATAGTATAGTGATAGAGATTAAAGTATGAAGGATTATCAAAAGATGGAAACATCCCAAATCCAAGTTGTATTGTTGTTTTGAAATAAGAATGATTAAAAACCACTCGTTCATAATTTAATGAATATAAAGCCCATGACCAGCCAAATCAAGTTGATTGTTATTCAAATATTTGAAAGGAGCACGAATAGAATCATTTGCGTTGGAATTAGACATTGAATAAAGAAAAAATGTAAGTAAGAGGATTGTTTTTATTTTTGATTTCATTGTGATAAAATATTTTTAAGTTTATTTTAAAGATAAATACTTAAGCATGTTTCTAATATTAGATTCTAGAACGATTAATACAACCACATCCGGTTTTTCAGCGATCACAATCTCTTCATTTAACTTATACTGCCAGGAGTCAAAGATCTTCACTGACCTTGAAAATGGTTCGGAAATATAGGGAAACAAATTTCCACCAAATGAATCTGAAATAAGCAGTAATTTCGGCATAGTGGTATCTTTTCGTTCTCTTACCATTTCAAACTCCCATGGATATGGGAACCCTTTGACTACAGGGTACCCCACTTTTGAAACCTCATTGGTATAAAAACCATTCTTAGGAGTTAATTCAATGATCGTATCAACAAAAAGCTTAGTTTTGGATAACATTGCGGTTAAATTACCAGAAGTAGTGATGGTTGAATTTATTCTCATTGAATCTAAAGCGAGTACGTTTAATGTTGGAAAATCGTGTTGAATAGTTTTCACAATTTGCATGGCTCCAATAAAAGCGCCTCTCTTAGTCCAATGATTGTCATTTTTAAAATAGAGAAGTCCACTTTTTTTACAACTATTCATAATCGCATATAAATCAATACATGAAATCGTAGAATTTTGTTTTAGATATCGAAGTAATTGTTTTCCTCCCGATTCTTCATGAAGTTTAAGAATATTTTCCGGCATGTTTTCGCCGTAAACAGTGGCTTTAACAGGTGCAATCACAAAATAGAATTTGATTCCTTGTTTTGCCAAATAATTTTGACGATATTCCAGTTCTTTTTTCAGAATGTTCAACTCTTCGTTTGTAAACCTGTTTTTACCGGTATAAACATCTACTTCATTACCCCCTAAGAAGAGCCAATTATTTTTTCCCAAAACAACCTGATCCGGAATGGGGGTTTTACGATAAACCAGAAGATTTAAATCATAATATGATTTCATCAATGTTTGTCGAAGGGAGAAATGATCATTATAAAACTTTTCGTATTGTAAGGGAAATGGATCCAGATTTTTCATCGTTAACTCAGGTTTTGGAGCCGGTTCTCGATTTTCAGTGTTTTCTGAATCTTTAAGAAGAAAATTTTTCCTATTCAACATCGGGAAAAGCAACAACCCTAAAAAAAGCAAAATGAGTAAATATTGTCTGAATTTAATATGTTTCATAATTAGAATCTGTAGTAAATAAATGGGTTATAAGTTCCGGAAATCAAAAACATGGTACAAAGATATAATATGCCGGCATAAAACACCAAGGAAACAATGTGGTAACTATAAGCAAATCCTTTTGAAATGAGTCGATTAGATTCAAGAATGGGATTCATTTTCTTTCCAATAGCGGCAAACAGGCCTAAAGAACCTGCAACAGCGATGGTGAACATAATCCAAAACTCTTTATCCAGATAACTTCTGAAAAGAATCATCTGTTGAGCTGTTGTAGAAAAATCAAAAAGGGCTTTCCAATAGTTCATAGCATAAGAAAGTGTATCTGCTCTAAATAAAACCCAGGCAAACATTACCACCAGAATTGTGTAAAGATTTGCTAAGGGCTTCCAGGATTTCTCTAAAATTTTATCAAAACCAAGTCTTTCAATAACCATAAACAAGCCATGAAAGAGTCCCCAAACCACAAAAGACCAGCTGGCACCATGCCAAAAACCGGTTAAGAAGAATACGATTAATAGATTTATATAGGTTCTGGGAATTGAGATTTTATTACCGCCTAAAGGGATATAGACGTAATCTCTAAAGAAAGAAGAGAGTGAGATATGCCATCTACGCCAGAACTCTTTAACTGATTTTGCAATATACGGAAAATTAAAATTCTCCATAAATTCAAATCCGAACATCCGTCCCAGTCCAATGGCCATATCAGAGTATCCTGCAAAATCGCAATAGATCTGAAGTGAATAGGCAATCATCCCTAACCACGCCAAAGGAGCACCCAAATCGGAAGGATTAGCGGCAAATATCTGATCTGCAATTTTAGCAAAAGTATTAGCTAAAAGCACCTTTTTACCCAGACCTATCAAAAACCTTTCAATCCCATAAGAAAACTTCTCTACGGAATGGGTTCTGTTTCTTAATTGATTTTCAACATCACTGTACCGAATAATGGGGCCTGCAATCAGTTGAGAAAACATTGTAATGTACAAAGATAAATCAAAAAAATTGCGTTGCGCTTTTGTTTTATTTCTATATATATCAATCAAATAGGAAAGTGAATGAAACGTATAGAAGGAGATCCCGATTGGAAGAACGATATGTGTTTGAGGTATGAGCGGTATGTGAATCCAGTCCAGTAATTGATTCAAATTCAGAACCAGAAAGTTGGTATATTTAAAAAGAGCCAGAATCCCGACATTTGTAGCGACCCCGACTATAAGCCAGCGTTTCATCTTTGGGGTATTCTTGTTTTTCTCCATTACGATTCCAAAAATATAATTCAGGAAAATGGAAATTAAAAGGATAAAAGTGAAGGTAACCCCACCCCAGGCAAAAAAGATTAAACTGCAAGCTAACAACCAATAGTTTTTTAGCTTGGGGATCATGAGATAATAACCTAAAAGTGTTATTGGAAGAAACAGATATAAAAACAATGGTGAGCTAAATAGCATGAAAAAATGTGTTTTAGATTTTTTTGCAAATTTAAAAATAATTTTTACATAAATAGTTGAAAAAATATTTGTATCTTTGCCCACCTCTAGAAAATACTTTATTAATATTTATATAACTTAAAATCAAATTTTTATGAAAAGAAACGTGATTATTATTGGGGCGGCAGGAAGAGATTTCCACAACTTCAATACGTATTTCAGACACAACGCTAATTATAACGTTGTAGCTTTTACAGCAGAACAAATCCCTGGTATCGATGGAAGACCTTATCCAAAAGAACTAGCTGGTGAAGATCTTTATCCAAGTGGTATTCCAATTTTTAAAGAATCTGAACTTCCAGAATTAATCAAAAAATTCAATGTTGACGAGTGTGTTTTTGCATACAGTGATAAACCTTATGCTTATGTTATGGGTGTAAGTGCAATCGTAAATGCTGCAGGTGCTAATTTCACTTTAATGGGACCTAACGACACCATGATCAAATCTACTAAACCGGTTATCGCAGTTGGTGCAACTCGTACTGGTTGTGGAAAATCTCAAACTTCAAGAAGAATTATCGAGTATTTGGTAGGTATGGGACTTAAAGTGGTTGCTATCCGTCACCCAATGCCTTACGATCAAGATTTGAACAAACAAAAAGTTCAAAGATTTGCTACTGTTGAAGATCTTAAAAAACACAACTGTACAATCGAAGAAATGGAAGAGTATGAACCACACGTAGTTACAAAAAGAAATGTAATTTATGCAGGTGTTGATTATGAAGCTATCGTTCGTGCTGCTGAAAATGATCCTGATGGTTGTGACATTATCCTTTGGGATGGTGGTAATAATGACTTCTCTTTCTATACTCCAGATTTATATGTAGGTGTTGCTGACCCATTGCGTCCAGGTGCTGAAGTTAGCTACTATCCAGGTGAAGTAGTTGCTAGAATGGCTGACGTTATCGTTATTAACAAAATTGACTCTGCTTCTTTAGCTGATATCAATACAGTTAGAGCTAACCTTGCTAGAATTAATCCAAAAGCGATCATGATTGATGCTGCTTCTGTATTAACTGTTGACAAACCAGAACTAATCAAAGGAAAAAGAGTATTAGTTGTTGAAGATGGTCCAACTTTAACTCACGGTGAAATGAAAATCGGTGCAGGTACTGTTGCTGCTATGAAATATGGTGCTACTGAACTAATCGACCCAAGACCATACACTGTTGGTTCATTAACAACCACTTTCGAACATTATCCAAACATTGGAACATTACTTCCAGCTATGGGATACGGTGATGCTCAAATGAAAGACTTAGAACAAACAATCGCTAACACTCCTTGTGATGCAGTAGTTATTGGTACTCCAATTGACCTTCCACGTTTTGTAAACATCAAACAACCAGTTGTTAAAATCGGATACGAACTTCAAGAAATTGGAACTCCAACTTTAGAAACTGTTCTTGTAGATTTTGTTAAAAAACACAATCTTAAAAAATAAGTAGATTCTAAAAATCTATAAATAAAAAAGCAACCCAAAAGGTTGCTTTTTTTATTTGACTAGAGACAGGAAATTGATAAATCGTTTTGAGCATTCGAGCACACGAGCAATCGAGCACAATGAGCACACGAATCATCCATTTTTACTGATCATCTCCAACGTTTTTTTATTCAGAATGGTAACAGTTTTTCCTTGAATCGAAATGATCCCTTCCCGTTCATATTCCGTTAATATACGACTTACACTCTCTCTCGTTGTGTCACACATCGTTCCAATTTCAGTCTGATTTAATGGCAATGTAAAAATATCCGAATGATATATCTCACCGGAAAACTCCAGAAGAATATCGGCCACATTCCCTCGGGTCTGCTTTTGTGTTCTGTTCACACATCTTCTGTAAGACTCCAATTCGTTATTACATAACTCTAAAATAATTTGATAGGAAAAGGCTGTGTTTTCGTGTAAGAAGGATAGAAATGTTCTAAAATCAATAAAACAAACCTCCACATCCGAAATTGCTGTGACTGAATATTGGTTGATATTCACTTCAAAAGTGGTGGGCAATCCTAGATGAGTAGGCGCTTTTGCCAATCGGGTGATATGTTCCCCGGATGGACCTGAAATATGAATTTTCACAAAGCCACTTCTTAAAAAAGCGACATTGGTCGTATAGTTTCCTTGTTTGATAATGGTATCTCCCTTAGCAAAACTAACGGCTACATGGTTCGAAGTAAGCTTTGCAACACCATTCTCATCCAGTGTTTTAGCTGCATTCGACTTATACGGGCAATCTATACATTCATGTTTCATTCCACAAAGATAAAAAAAAATTAGCAAATTAGCAAATTAGTAAATTAGCAAATGAATTTTACAATTAGCAGATTAGTTTACTCACTTCGCCAAATAAAAAACTCAGAGAAGGGATATTGGATTTTGTAACTTTTTACAATTTTACCGGTTTCGATATTAATAAACTTGATGTAATTGTCTGTAGAATATTGTTCAAACGATTCAACAACAAGAGAATTGGTTACAGGATCATAATCTGCATTATACTGATCATATCTAAAATGTTCTGATACTTCTACGCTGTTTAACAATTTTCCAGTAGATGCATTAATCGTTACAATATTGAAAGTGTTGCCGTATTGTTTTTTTAAGCCAATTATTCTATTATGTTTTTCATCAAAAAAACTAGGAAAAACGACTGATTCGAGATAAACACTTTTTGTTGTCATACCATTGTCAGGATTAATATAGCGTAATATATTATCTGTAGTGATCAACATATATCTATTTAAATTTTGATTGAAGAAATATATATAATTATAAATGGTATGGTCAAAATGGATAGTATTTTTAGCGATGATTTCACCACTTTCCAAACTCACTTTGATGATTTGACTTGAATCACTTTGGAGTATTCGACCAATTAAACATTTTTGTTTACTGTCAATTACAGTATAACAAACGATTTCGTTTAAGAATATTTCGTTTGTTAAGACTCCGGTAATAGGATTAACTAATTTAAAAAATCCATTACAATCATAATAACCTAATGACAAAGTAGGGCGTTCAAAAGTAGAGGTAGCTGTTATATAACAATTTACAGGATGCTTATGTTGTACAGTAGTTTCTAAATTAATATTTATCAATTTAAGTATATTTTCATCAAAAACAATGAACGATAAATTGATTTTTGATTGGTTGGGAATTTCGTCTTTGTAACAAGAAATCATTACTAAAATCAATGCTAAATAAAAAAATATTTTTTTCATGATTCTTTTATTTTTAGGTTAAAGTTTCCCATAATATAAATTTTTGATATTATGGGTTTTATTGGTGCAAAAATAGTTATTTATTTGAAGTATTGTTCAAAAAAATTTAAAAATTGAATCAAAAATTGACATTGAAACATAATTTATCCAATAAAATCTAACTTTATTTTTAACATTTTTAAACTTTCCGTATTTTTGCAGAAAAAACTCATGAATATACCTTTAAATCGATTTGAAGATTGGATTGAAGCCCCCATTTTAAAAAAAGGATTGTCCTATTTTAAAAATAATAGAGTCATTGATTGTGAAGAGATCTCAAAAGGGCAATTTGAAGCAACTGTTGAAGGATCAGAAAATTATATTGTTAAGTTGGAAATTGAAAATGGTAAGATTGTGGACAAAACTTGTTCCTGTCCTTACGATATTGGACCTGTATGTAAACATATTGCAGCCGTTTTATTTTACATGCAACAAGATGAGTTGAATATTCAAGCTAAGGCAAAAACCACTAGTCTGGATGCATTAAAACCAAAATCTTCCACCAAAACTGTTTTTGAAAAATTTGAAGAGACATTGAATAAAATTTCACATGAAAATTTAAAAAAATACCTATTAGAATTCAGTAAACAGGATTCGGGATTCAGAAAAGATTTCATGGCCCATTTCAAGCCACCAAAAATCAACGATTCCAAGGAATATTATGTAAAACAGATTCAAGCTATTTTGCGAAAAGCTAAACGGAAATATGGGTTCATTGACAGATCAAATTCATATTATGTAGCATCCGAAACCCGTAAATTTGTCGATTTAGCAGAAGAATTCATTGAAACTGAAAACTGGATCGTTGCTTATAATATATTAACAGCGGTTATTGAATCATTGATTGGAATATTTAATGAATCTGATGATAGTTATGGTGCCATGGGAGGATGTGTTGACGATGCTTTCTTATCCTTATGGAATATTGCGACATCTGAAATTCCGGAAGATTTTAGAAACATATTTTTCAATTATTGCACAGAAATTTATAAGTCGAAGAAATTCTCCGAATGGAGTCACGATTTAGATATTATTGGGTTAGCTGTTGATCTATTAAAAACTGAACAAGAAGGAGAAATATTATTAAACTTAACAAACACAGTAAAAAAATCAGATTATCATATTGAAAAAATTCAAAAAATTCAATTTGACATCATTCATAAAACCCAGGGGGAAGAGAAAACGATACAATTTTTAGAAAAAAACTTACAAAACGAATTGTTGCTGGAAGAAGCGCTTCAGTTTGCTATCAGAAAAGGGGATTTTGAAAAAGCCATAAATTACGCCCATAAAGGCATAGAAGATTCTAAAGATCAATGGAATAGAAACGATTTAAAATGGTATAAACATCTTTTAGATATTTCAAAAATTCAAAATGATTCCAAGAAAATTATAGAATATGCCACCTATTTATTGTTACATTCAAAAGATAGCATTCCGGATTATTTAACCATTTTAAAAAGTAATATTGCTCCTCAAGAATGGGATATTTTTTTAGATACTTTGATTTCTGAAATACAAACAAAAAATTTTGAATCTAATGAACAGTTATTGTTTACTATTTTCACCAAGGAAGAGAGGTGGGCGGATCTGTTAGCTATAGCTCAAAAAACAAATTATTTACGGAATTTAGAAGTTTATGAAAAAATACTAAGTTCCAAATATCCTTCAGAGTTAAGCACTAAATATGCTGAATGGATACAGGAGTATATGAAAAACAACGTCGGTAGAGATCACTATCAATTGATTTGCAGATGTATTCGTAGAATGAAAAAATGGGGACCAAAAGAAACCGTCATTACTTTGATTGAAAATCTAAAGAAGAAATACCCTTCTCGTTTTGCATTGTTAGAAGAATTAGACAAAATATAATGAATCAGGGCATTCCGGCACCATCCGACCTAATGCGGACTAGAGACGGGTGACAAGAGACAGGAGAAGTTCGACGTTCGATGTTAAACGTTCGACGCGGTTAGTTTGGAAATGCACAAAATATTTTATTTTTCATTTTTCATTCGTCTGTTGGCTGCCGACCGCTAACTGTCGACATTCTCAGCTCCGTAGGAGTGACATCTTTGTAGCAGATGATTGCAGTGTGATCATTCAGAGGGGCGGAGCCCTGGGATCTTAAATAATGAAGAATGAAGATCTTTGTCTTTGGTGTTTTGTCCTTCGTCCTAGATAGGATCGCGGATTTAAACGGATTCTTTTTTGGATCACTAAGTTTCTCAAAGTTTGCACAAAGTAACTGAAGTTATAACTTTGTGAAACTTTTTTTTAACTTTGAGTGACTTTGTGCTCCGAAAAACCACGAATGAATGAAAAATGAACTACAGACTACAGACTTGCAATTCGCTTAAAATAAACTAATTTGCAAAACTTTTCACTATTTCGGCATTCCGGCTTCAAACTATGGCACAAAAAAACATCGTTTTTTTAAACTAATTTTCAACGCAAAGTTCGCAAAGTCTTAAACGCAAAGTTCACAAAGGTAAGAAAATATAAAAATCATCACTCAATTTTCAGCCTTCCTTTCAAATAAGTGTTATGAGATAGTTTGGATAAATTATTCTTCATTTGGAAAAGTACAATTTTCAAATGTTCCAAATTCATCAATGTAATCAGACAATTTATCTATCTTGTCATCTAAAACATTTTTGTAATGCAAATTATATTTAAACTTACCTTCTTGAACTTTATAATTGATTAATAATTTTTCATAATAGTTCATGAAATCTATTTTGTTATATTGGTAAGTATTTCCTTAAAATTCATTTTGTTGTAATTAAAGTGCAAATATATTAAAAATTAGGATGGTTTTATTATTTCATATCTTTGTTAACTCTGTGAATTATCTTTGCGTTCTCAGTGGTTTAAAATATCTTTAAAACCGCTTGCGGTTTTTCGCGAGGTAAAAAGTAAAAAGTAAAAAGTAAAACCTGATAACTGAAACCTGAAACCTGATAACTGAAAACTGATAACTGAAAACTGTTACCTATTACTTGTTACTTATTACCTATTACCTTATTTTGTGATTTATATCACATTTTAATATAAGAACTTGCACACTCGGTTCGTCTGAATCGGTTTGAAATTGTTTCATATTTGCATTGTAAAAAATACAAGATCAAAACCTTAAAATTATAATCGTATGGAAAACAATTCCGAATTAAATTTAGAAGCCCTTCAAAGCCAAATCGAAAAGTTGGAGAAGAAGGTGAAAAAACTTGAGAATAACAGAAAAGATCAGCTTTCTATGGCGATCGTTTCGGGCGATATGGATAAGATCCTGGCTGCGATGATCATCTCTTTGGCTGCCGCTGCGATGGATACCAAAGTGAAACTGTTCTTCTCGTTCTGGGCTCTCTCTGCGCTTCGTGACCCTAAAAAACATCCAAAAGGGAAAGACTTCATCTCTAAAATGTTTGGCATGATGCTTCCTAAAGGGAAAGATCAATTGAAACTTTCTAATATGAACATGGTGGGGATGGGACCTATGATGATCAAGATGCTGATGAAGAAGAAAAATGTACTTTCTCTAGGTGAAATGTTCCAACAAGCAGGTGAACTCGGTATCGAAATCACGATCTGCGAAATGTCTATGGACCTCATGGGATTCAAAAAAGAGGAGTTTATCGATTACCCTCATCTTCGCTACGCCGGTGCTGCTACATTTGTGGCTGATGCAGGGGAAAGCTCATTCCAATTGTTTATTTAATAGTAGAAATTCATCTTTAAAATTATATCATTATGACAACCGAAGAATTAAAAAACTTAAAATCCAACTTAGTCGTTGATGCCCGTGGAACCGCTTGTCCAGGCCCCCTTTTGGCTGCTAAAAAAGCAATCGCAGACCTAGAATCAGGCGAAATTATGGAGATCCTTTCTGCTGACGAAGGCACCAAGAATGATATCCCTCGCTGGTGCGAAAAAGTGGGTCACGAATACCTAGGATGCTTCGACGAAGATAGTTTTAGCCGTCTTTTTTTAGTTAAAGAGTAAATTTTTAAAAAAGAGGATTCAGAAATTTTGTTTTCTGAATCCTTTTTTAAAATGGACCAATCATGGAACAAAATAAAAAATCTCCGAAAATTCTGGTTTTTTCAACCGATAAGATTTCAGATCCAGGAATCGATCAGGCCGGATTGAGAAAAATCCATTACAATCCATCCGTTTATGTGATCAGCTTGCCCTGTTCCTCCGGTATCAAACCGAAATGGATCATGCACGCACTGGAAAATGGATTTGATGGGGTGTTTATCGCTGCAGACGGACATGAGTGTTCATTCAGTTCCCGCTGTGCCGATCATACCAATACCATTGTGGAAACCTCACAAGCCCTAATGAAAGAACACAATATCAATCCTAAAAGGATTCGGATGGCCGCACTCTGTTCTGTTTGCGCAGAACCGTTTGCAAGTCATATTGAAAACTTTTCCAAAATTCTAATGGGTCTGGAAGAAATACCGGCCTAATCAACATTTAAAGATCTATTGTCGATTTTACAAAATCATAAATATGACAGAAAACAAAATACAAATGGAATCCACTTCAGAAAATAACAAAGCTTATGATAGTTTGGTTATTGGAGGTGGTATTGCCGGACAAGAAGCAGCGTTAAGCCTTGCGGATATGGGTTATCAGGTTCTGTTGGTGGATAAAGCGTTATCTATCGGTGGAAAAATGATCCAGCTGAGTAAGGTGTTCCCCACTTTAGACTGTGCAGCGTGTATTACTACACCAAAAATGTCTGAAACTGCCAGACACCCGAATATCACCCTGATGTTAAACAGTGATATTGCCGGGATTCACAAGGATGGGGATCAATTTTCGGTAGAGATCAACAAGAAAGCACGATATGTGATCGCAGAAGATTGCACAGGGTGTGCTCATTGTGAAGCGGTGTGTCCGGAAATCAGAAAAGATGAATATAATGCTAACTTAGCAGGGAGAAAAGTGGCTTATATCCCTTTCAATCTAGCGAATCCAAGGATTGCAAATATTGACAGGGCGTGCCATTCGGCTCCATGCATCAATGAATGTCCGGGGGGAGTCAAACCTTATGGATATATCACTTTAGTACGAAACGGTCAGTATGAAGAAGCCATGAAACTTCATCTGGAAGATATTCCGTTTCCCGGTAGTTTGGGGCGTGCTTGCTATGCACCTTGCCAAAATGCCTGCACACGTTCCAGTGTGGATGCTTCAGTGGATATCAGGAAAACAAAACGTTACTTTGCAGATTGGTATTACGAGAAATATCCGGAACCACCAGCTGTTGAAATCAAAAACAAAACCGATAAACGGATTGCCGTAATCGGGTCGGGACCTGCAGGGATCACTGCTGCGTACCATCTGGCTCTCAAAGGTCATACCGTGAAGATCTTTGAAGCTGCCCCCGGCGCAGGTGGAATGCTCCGCCTTGCCCTACCGGAATATCGCGCCCCAAAAGATGTGGTGGATCGCGATCTAAAAAACATAACCGTTTTAGGTGTTGAGATCGAAGTGAATCGTAAAATCACCGATTTACAACAACTTAAAAACGACAACTTCGACGCTATTTTCATCTCAGTGGGTACTCATGATGCAGTGAAATCAAACACCCAAGGGTCTGATTTGAAAGGGATTGTCGATTGTTTACATTTCCTTCGGGAAGCCAATATCGGAGTTAAAGAGAACCTCACCGGTAAAAAAGTGATGGTGATTGGTGGTGGCAATACTGCCATTGATGCTGCCCGTACCTCTTTACGTCTGGGAGCTGAAAAAGTGACCGTGGTGTATAGAAGAAGTCGGGAAGAGATGCCTTGCTTTGCTCCTGAAATCCATGAAGCTGAGGAGGAGGGTGTTGAAATTTCCATCCTTAGAAATCCTGTGGAATACTTAGGAGAAAATGGGGTGATCACTCATGTAAAACTGGTTAAAATGGAGTTGGGTGCTCCAGATGCCAGCGGCCGACGTGCTCCTCAACCCGTTAAGGGATCCGAATATATAGAACCTGTTGATTTTGTAATAGAAGCGATTGGATTAAAACCATCCACATCCCCTTTCAAAGATCAGGTTGAATTGAATAACAACGGGACAATTAAAGTGGATGGCAAAACGCTTCAAACTTCTGTCCCTTACATATTTGCAGGTGGGGACTCCGTAACAGGTGCGACCACATTGATTGAAGCGGCCGGTCAGGGGAAAAAAGCTGCATTCTACATGGATAAGTTCTTAAGAGACTTAAATATGTACGACTTTGAAGATGGGGATAAACTTCCTGCTGTTGACAAAGAACCGATCATCAACAGACGACACATGCTACTTCCTCAGGTTGAACCAAACATGAAACCGCTTGCTGAAAGAGCCAGATCATGGGAAGAGGTGGAACAAACTTACACCGAAGAACAAGTGAAAGAGGCCACAGCACGCTGTCTCGATTGCAGTAACTGTAGGGAATGTCACCAATGTGTGTCTGCTTGTCCATCTAATGCGATCGACTTTACACAAAAAGATGAGTATTTGGTTACAACAACACAATCTGTAGTAGTTACAACAGGGTACAAACTGTTTCCACCATCCGGAAAACCAAACTACGGATATAATCAGTATGCCAATGTGATCGATTCGATGCAAATGGATCGATTGATTGCGCCAACAAGACCGTTTAATAACATACTTCGTCCGGGTGATGGTAAAGTTCCTGATAATATTGCCTACATTTTATGTACCGGATCACGTGATTCTGCGATAGAAAACAGCGGTTGTGGTTCCGATTGCGAAAACAATCCGATCTGTTCTCAAATCTGTTGTATGTACTCCGTAAAACAAGCCCAACTTCTCATGGGAGCGTTGCCATTAGCGGATATCACGATCTATTACATGGATATCAGAGCGTTTGGCAAAGGGTATGAAGAGTTCTTCATGCAGTCCAAAGCGATGGGTGTGAACTTTGTCAAAGGGAAAGTGGCCAAAATCAGGGAAAACGAAAACGGTTCCGGTGATCTCATTTTACGATATGAAGATACCCTCAAAGGGATTGTAAAAGAGGCTAAACACGATTTAGTGGTACTCTCAACCGGTGTGATTCCTAACAAAGAGGTTCCTCAGATGTTCAAAGGATCTGTTTTGGAATTGGATCAATTCAACTTTGTGAAACAGGTTGATGAGTTGATCTGTCCATCCAAGACTTCCATAGAGGGCGTTTTTGTAGCAGGAGCAGCTTCCGGACCAAAAGATATTCCGGACTCGATCCTCTCTGCAGGAAGTGCTGCAGCTGAAGTGGCCGGATATTTGAATAAGATAAAAGAAATGAATACAATCATATAAAACTCCCGGATATGAAAGAAAAAATAGGTGTATATATTTGCCATTGCGGCGGTAATATTTCCGATTACGTAAATGTGGAAGAGTTGAGCAAAATGTTTCATGAAGAGGATAATGTGGTGGTTTCCAAAGATGTTATGTTTGCATGTGCCGACTCAAACCAAAAAGAGATGATTCAGGATATTCAGGAGTTTGGATTGGATTCCATCGTGGTTTGTTCCTGTTCGCCAAAGCTACACTTGCATACCTTCAAAAATGTAGCCAGCAGAGCCGGATTGAACCCTTCCAACTATGTTCAGGTGAATATCCGGGAGCAATGTTCCTGGGCTCATAGTGATCAACCCCATGAAGCAACTGTTAAAGCCGCCGGATTGATCCGCGCCGGGATCAACAGGGTTTCTTACTCAGAATCCCTTGAACCAATCGACATTTCTGTAAAAAATACCGCTTTAGTAGTGGGTGCAGGTGTTGCCGGAATGAAAGCCGCTATCGACATGGCTCGTTCAGGAACTGAGGTGTTTATCATAGAAAAAGATTATTTTGTGGGTGGCAGAGTGGCTCAAAAAGAGACCCTTTTCCCTACAGAAACCAATGCAAAACAATTGGTTACCTCGCTTTATCAGGAGATGAAAAAATACAATAACATTTCCCTTTTTGCAGGTGCTTCAATAGAAAAAGTTTCAGGTAGTCTTGGAAACTTCACCGTGGATGTGAAAGTAAAACCGAGATATTTAAGCCCAAATGCAGATCCTAAACTGGTTCGCCAAGCGATGGAAGAGTGTACCGTTTCAGTTCCCGATCCGTTCTATTTTGGGTACCAAAAGAGAAAAGCGATTTTTAAGAATTATCCTGACGCATGGCCCGATGTACCGGTTGTACTTCCAGAAATCCTTGAAAATGAGACCGATTTCAAAGAAAAATACAAATCTGTATTTAACTTTAATGAACAAGAGCAAACCCTTTCTTTAGTAGTGGGTTCCGTTTTGGTTACCACCGGATTTAACCATTATGAACCCAAAGAGGGTGAGTTTGGGTACAAAACTATAGATAATGTGATCACTCTTCCTGAATTGAACACTTTGATGGAATTGAATCCAAAAAAATTGATGTACAACAACAAAGTGATCAAGGATGTCGCCTTTATCTATTGTGTGGGAAGTCGTCAAACCAAAGGGGATAATAAATATTGTTCCAGACAATGTTGTACATCTACCATTCACGCTTCTTTACAGCTTAAGGAAAAGTATAAAGAGATTCAGACCTACCATTTATATCGTGATATCAGAACTTACGGAAAGCAGGAATTGATGTATGAAGCCTCTTCCAAACAAGGGGATCTTTATTTCAAATATGAAGAGAAGGAGATGCCTATAGTTGAGAAAGTGGGCAACAGTACGATTGTGAAAGTAAAAGATTATCTTACAGCAAAAATGCCTTTGGAAATTGAGGCTGACCTTGTGGTCTTGGTTACCGGGATGGTTCCTCGTGAAGATTCCGCTCAGATCTCAGAATTCTTAAAGATCCCTACTGGCAGTGACCGCTTTTTCAATGAGATACACCCCAAATTAAAACCGGTAGAAACCGTTATTAAAGGGGTTTATATTGGTGGTGCTTGTCAGGGACCGAAAAACATCAGTGAATCTGTTCAGTCTTCCATGTCTGGAGCCTCTAAGATTGTAGCGCTTTTGAAACGGGGAACTGTTTCAGTGGATCCGATTATTGCAAGAGTGAATACTGATCTTTGCACCTGGTGTGGAAAATGTGCAGAAGTGTGCGATTACACCGCCATCAAGGAGATGGAAGTGGATGGGAAAAGGGTTGCCGGCGTGAATAAGGCTGTTTGTACCGGTTGCGGTATCTGTGCCCCAGTATGTCCGGTGAATGCCATAGAAATTGCCCAATACACCGACCATGAAATTGAATCGATGATTGATGGATTCTTAGTTGAAGTAGATATCAAAGAGGGCGAAGTGGTTCAAAATGATCAACATGAGGAGGAGGAGACTACCGGAATGAAGGAGTATCCCCAAATCTGGAAAGAGATCTTAGCGGGGATCCGTGAAAGAAATACCATCCCGGAAATCATCCAAAATACGGGCATCAATGGTGATTTGGTAACTTATCATCTAATGACCATGAATAAGTATGGCATTGTCACTCCCGATGGATTGGATGCAAAAGAGGAGTATTACTATTACAAAGTTAAAAACTAAAAAACCGGAAAAATGGCTAAAGTAAATCCAAAATTTGCGGAAGAATTAAAAAAATATGGCTCGGACGATTTTTACGCATGTTTCAATTGCGGAAATTGTACGGCTACCTGCTCATTGTCAACTCAAGAGAGCTCATTTCCTAGAGAAATGATCCGTTACACCACCTTAGGTCTGGAAGATGAAATTAAGGCATCTCTAAAACCGTGGGAGTGTTATTATTGTGGTCAATGCAGTACAGAATGCCCCAGAAAGGCTAGCCCAGGCGAATTGATGATGTCTCTAAGGAGGTATCTGACAGCAGCTTATGACTGGACTGGTCTCTCCGGACTTCTTTATAAATCACTTCCATTAACCATTATTGCATTTGTATTGATTTTCCTAGGGGTGATCGCTTTTGCTTTTTCCGTTCAGTTTGAATTGGAACGGATGTTACATGCGGGACACTTATTTGAAGCGGTTGCCATAGGAA
>Ga0209098_1001623_pt1 | contig 21105 bp, 17 predicted proteins | sample AD_JPNHW1_MetaG_FD_184429 | JGI IMG/M metagenome (GOLD analysis project Ga0209098, IMG submission 184429) | Active sludge microbial communities of municipal wastewater-treating anaerobic digesters from Japan - AD_JPNHW1_MetaG (SPAdes) (version 2) | ecosystem: Engineered > Bioreactor > Anaerobic...
TTGCACAATTTTGAACGTTACAAGAGTTTACAAATTTAATCATATTTGTTTCATTTGATTGAAGTTGAAAAAAAATAGGCTGTCCAAAAAGTAAAGAAAAGCCTTTTTGTGTAATCTCCTTAAGAATTTCTATTCTAAATAACTCGATGACAACCAGATAAAAGGTGTGATTTTGGAGCATGTTGACCCCTCTTCACTGTTTTGGTTTTATGCTGCAATAAAATCATGTTATCGGAACAATGATTGGTGGTTCATTGAATCTGTTGCCTCGTTGCAAACGAAGGGGAAGAGCAAGTTCCTCCTTGCCGGTCACACCGGTTACAATCCTCTTCTGCGGATGTTTTGTCCTATTCCCGACCACAAGGTGAAGCTATTTTTCCACAGAAGAAGAAGTGTTAAAAATTCGAACATGGTACGAAGGAGGTATGGAAGGCACGGAAGTCAGTTCCTGTAATACGATTTTTAATTGTTGATTTTGGATGTTGTTTTGACATCTATTCTAACAATAGATGGGTAGTGTTGGTATAGTGTTGGTATAGCGTTGGTATGGCGTTAGTGTCCCATTTTGTCCTTTACTAAAATTGGTATACACTTTTTGTAACGCTCACAAGAAAAAGTATGCAGTCAAAAATTCAGTGTAAAAAAGAGGCTGTCTAAAAAGGCAGCCTCTTTTTATAGTTATATTTTTGTTTTCTAAAGGAAAATCAACTGAGCAATAATGTATACGGGCAATAAGACGATTAAAGAAAATTTGTACATGTATGCAAAAAAACTTGGCATTTTGATGCCACTTTCTTCGGCAATGGCTTTCACCATAAAATTCGGTCCGTTTCCAATGTAGGTCATCGCACCAAACATAACCGATCCTAAGCAAATGGCCGATAATAATATTTCGGGAATACCAGCCACCAGTTTTGCATCTCCAAAGGAGGAAACCAGACCCAATGCTAAATTGTGGAATGAGACAGCCGTCGGGGTATTGTCGAGGAATGAACTCAAACATCCTGAGGCATAATAAAATTGAGCAGGTTTTGTCAGTCCCAGCGAAAGGGCATTTTCTTTCAGATAAATAAGTGCGGGAACCATGGTAATAAAAATGCCCAGGAAGAGGAATGCCACTTCCACAATTGGTCCCCAGGTGAATTTGTTGTCTTCGTAACGCACTTTTTTTGAAGTGATTGTCAGTGATAATATAGCACACAGTGCAATGGCTGCTTCCCGGATAAATCCAAAGTATTCACTTTCGCCAATCACCGGGATAAATTGTTCATTCAAAAAAGCAACCGAAAGAATCACTCCCAGGAGGAAGATGAAATTTACTTTCCCTTTAATCCGGATAGGATCAAAATTCGCTGCATCTTTAAGAATATCGGCCTTATCTTCCTTTTTATAAAAGTAACTGTCGACGATGAAATAGATGAGCAGGAGCAGTACCAATACAAAGGCCCACTCTTTTGCGAGCCCTAAAAACCAGGTAAAAGGAGTGCCACGGAGGTACATCATGAACAATGGAGGATCGCCCAGCGGGGTTAACAACCCTCCGGCATTTGCGACAATGGCAATGAAAAATAAAATAGTATGAACAGTGTAACGCCTTTCTGAGTTGGTTTTAATGACCGGGCGAATAAGTAACATCGCTGCACCGGTTGTCCCCATCAGAGAAGCAAGCACTCCGCCGATGGCTAAAAAGAGGGTATTAACAGCGGGTTTCGCTTTTATATCTCCCTCGAGATGAATCCCTCCCGTGATGATGAACAGGGATCCCAACAGGATAATAAAAGGCACATAGTCGAATATGATCTGGTGGAATAATTCGTGTCCCATCTGGTTTGCCAGAAAAAGAATGGCAACCGGAGCGCCTAATACGATTGATACAAGGAGTTTGTTTTTGTTCTTGTCCCACCAGTGACTGAAAAACAATGGTCCCACTGCAATGCACAGAAGCATCAATACAAATGGTATGGAAAGCCAAAGGGGCATTTTCTCTAATATACCGTGATCCATAATTGCTATATTTACAATTGAAGCGTCGAAAATAGAAAATAAACAAATTCAAGGGGCTGTTTTTTTGATAAAAAAGAGCTGGAATCCGGAATGTGTATAAGGAATGTTGCTGTTACTAAAAAACAGGGGCAGATCTCTATACGAGACTGCCCCTGTTTTTATTGGAATTTTGTATTTGCTTTAATTTTTCGGAACAAAAACAATGTCGATCAAATCGGGGTTGGTTAAGAATTTGGTAGCAAAATTCTGGATATCCTTAGCTGTCATAGCGGTAAGGATGTCTTCGTAATTTGCTTTATTGGCGGTATTTATACCGGAATAATATAGGTTATAAAGAGAACTTAACCAGAAATTATTGTGTTCGCGGGCTTGTTCGCGGTCTTTGAGTTTGTTTTTGATGGTTTTGTCGAAGTCGACAGCTGTTGGCCCTTCTTTAACAATCTTGTCAATTTCCCTGTAAATAATTGCTTTCAGCTTTTCAGCCTTCAATGGGTCGCAATCGAAATTCATTTTTAGGGTTCCTATGCTAACCGGATACTGAGAAAGGTTTGCTCCAATACGAACACCGTAAGTGCCACCTTCGTCTTCCCGAATGGTTTCGGTATATCGCAGGTCAAGAATTCCCTCCAGTACTTCCATCGCTAGCCGGTTCTTCTGACTGAAAGGTATTTCATTGGCATAAATCACGTTCACATTGGCTTTTGGCGTCGTAAGTGCTACCGGAATTTCTTTCACGGTTTTACCGTCAGGGGTACGTACTCCCCGGTCTTTCCAGTTTTCAGAACGGTTGGTATCGGTAAGCGAGCCCAGGTATTTTTCAACATTCGATTTTACCGTGGCTTCATCAAGGTTCCCAACAATGAAAAAGGTGAAATCGCCCGCATCGTTAAAGCGGTCTTTGTATATCTTCTCCATGTCGTCGAAGTTCACATCCTGGAGGTATTTCACCCCAAAGCTTCGAACCCTTGGATTGTGGTTTGTGCTGATGAACAGCAGCGAATCCTGCATGGTTTTTCGAGGATCTTTTTCGATGTTGGCGGCGTAGGCTATATAGCGGGCCATGAGTGCATCGTAGGCTTCTTTGTCGAACCGTGGCTTTTCAAAATAGAGATAGGTTAATTGCATCATTGTTTCGAAATCGTTGGGTGAAGCGGAGCCACTGAAACCTTCGGTCAAATCATCAAGAGATGGAGAAAGTGAAACTTTTTTCCCTGATAGCATTTTTTGAAGGGTGATGGCATCAAAGTCGCCTACACCGAATGTTCCGATAAATTCGCCAATCATTCCCAGTGAAGGTACGTACTGATTGTCGAAGAGCGAACTTCCGCCTTTGCTGAAGGCCATGAGCGATACTTCGTCTTTTTCGTAATCGGCAAAGCGGTAAACTACTTTGACGTTGTTTTCGAGAGTCCACTCAACGGCATTCAGGTCGGTGAGTTTCTTTTCGGATTTTATTTTTGACCCCTTTAATTCGGTACTGATTAACGAAGCAGCCGCTGCCGCATCCGTATATGGATCAATCTTCATCAATTCAACGTTGGCAATTATATCTTTTGCCTCTTTTTCGCTAAGGTGGGTTACTCCTTCCGAAGGACCGGTAATCACAATGGACCGGTTGGTATCTTTAATCCACTCTTTGGCTTTGGCCGATATTTCTTCCGCAGTGATGGTTGGGATAATCTCTTTGGCAAAAGAGTATATGAAGTCGATACCGGGGTTTGGTTCTTTGGTTAAGAAATTGGAACTGATTTCGCTGCAAAAATTGTCGTTGTTGATTTTGTCTTTTTGTTTGTATTGGCTTTCGATGCCCATTAGGAAGTTTGCTTTGGCTCTTTCGAGTTCACTATTGAGGAACCCGTAACGTTTTATTTTTTCGGTTTGGATCATAATGGCTTCGAGAGCTTTTGCCTCTTCGTTTGGTTTGGAAACCGTTCCAATGACATACGCGTCGTATCCTCTGACGAAATCACTTTCCTGGGTATATCCGTTTACAAAAGGTGGCACCCCTTTTTGCATCAGTTCCTGAATTCGCATATCGGTCATCATTCCATACAAGCTTTCGATGAAGCTTTCGCGGAGGTCATTTAAGGTTTTGGGTTGACCATCTTTGTTTTCATGTGGTATGTAAATGTTGATCTGCGATTGGGTAGCCTCTTTATCGGTTGCAAGTACAAAGTACGTTTCGTCGTGTTGAGGGATGGTGAAGTTGGGTTTCTGTTTTGGGTTCTTAACTGCCGGGATGGCTGAAAAAAGTTCTTTTACTTTGGCTTCAACTTCATCGGTGTTAATATCGCCCACAATAGCAATGGCTTGCATGTCGGTGCGATACCAGTCGTAATAGAAATTGCGAAGGGTCTCAGGATCGCAGTGCCTAATAACCGTTGTGTCTCCAATGACATCGCGGACCGCATATTTTGAACCTTTGAAAAGAACCGGGAACCACTGGCTGCGCATACGGAAATTGGCATTGCGCCGGGTTCTCCACTCTTCGCTAATTACACCTCTTTCCAGATCGATCTCTTTATCAGATAGTGTCAGATAGTGGGTCCAATCGTTCAATATCAGCAGACAGGTATCTACAATTCCCGGATGGGTAGTGGGCACTTCGCTCATGTTATATACCGTTTCAGTAAAGGCGGTATATGCATTGATGTTGTCGCCGAATTTGACACCGTGTTTTTCAAGGGTGTTTAAAATCCCTTTCCCTTCAAAATGCTTGGTTCCATTAAAGGACATGTGCTCAAGGAAGTGGGCCAACCCGTTTTGGTTATCTTCTTCGAGGAGAGCCCCTGCGTTCCGGATAATGTAAAAACTTGCCCTTCCCTTGGGTTCCTCGTTGTGCCTGATATAGTAGGTCATACCGTTGTCCAATGCGCCACTTCTGATTTCAGGGTCAGCTGGTACGGACTTTGACAAATCAGTTTGACCAAAACTGAACTTTGCGATTATTGCTACAAGAATCGCAGCTAAAAAAATAGAAAACTTACTCATTTTATTTTCTTTAGATATTTATTGGGGTTTTTAAGTTATCATGTTGTAATGATAAATTGACTTATCAATAAGTATTGATGGTACATTATTTGTTACAAATTTCACAAATTTTATTTTTATTTATCATTTTCAATTCTTTTTTCACTTAATAACTTATTTATGACGAAGAAAATTTTACCAGTGACCTTGCTCTCCTTTTTCCTGTTGTTGGTTACTTCCTGTGATGTTTTGCTCCAAACGGCCAATACCGTTATGCAAAGTGAACAACCATTAACAACAGCTGAAGTTGCTCAGGGGCTGAAGGAGGCATTGAAAGTAGGAACCGATACAGCATGTGTCAGAATTGGGAAGGTGAACGGCTATTTACTCGATCAGGCGATCAGGATTAATTTGCCACCTCAAACATCGGAAGTAATAAAATATGCACAAAAAGTTCCAGGTTTGGATAAGCTCATCGATGATGTGATCAAGCAAATCAACCATTCGGCCGAGGATGCTGCCAAACAGGCTGCCCCAATCTTTAAGAATGCCATTGCCCAAATGACCATTGCCGATGCCTGGGGAATCTTTAACGGGGCCGATACTTCAGCAACGCATTATTTGAGGGAAAAGACTTACGATCAGCTTTTCAATCTGTATAGGCCAGTCATGCAGAATTCATTGAATAAACCCATTGTGGGGAATGTCTCGGCACAAAAAACATGGAGTGAGCTTACCGGGAAATGGAACTCTTTTGCTAATTCGGTTGCAGGCAAATTACTGCAGGTTCATCCGGTGAATGTTTCGCTCGACGAATATGTGACCCATCAGGCATTGAAGGGTGCTTTTATCAAGGTTGGCGATCAGGAAAAAGAGATTCGCACCAATGTGAATGCGCGGGTAACCGATTTGCTCAAAAGGGTATTTAGGAAGTAGCCATTGGAACGTATAGGTGTTTGTATTTAATAATCAGCTTAATAAAATGAGAAAGCCACCTTTGTACCCAAAGGTGGCTTTCTATTTCCGAATGACTAATGTCAAATTTATTTCGGCAATCCGTAGTTATCAACAATAAAGTCGATGTCTTTATCGCCTCTTCCACTGAGATTCACAAGGATTGATTCCCGATTTTTCTCCTGAGCCAGTTTTATGGCATAGGCAACCGCATGAGCACTTTCGAGTGCCGGAATGATTCCTTCCAAACGGCTTAACTGATAGAACGCATCAATAGCTTCGGCGTCGGTGGCGTCGGTATAGTTCACACGGCCATTGGCATTCAGCATACAATGTTCGGGACCTACTCCCGGATAATCGAGGCCGCTGGCTACCGAGTAAACCGGTGAAGGTTCCCCTTTTTCATCCTGCAATACTTTGCATTTGAAACCATGGATAATTCCGGTTGTTCCAAATTTCATCGAACAGGCATGGTCACCAGTTTTGTACGAACGGCCGGCGGGTTCGACCCCCCAAAGTTGCACCTCTTCGTCGTTGAGGAATGCAGAAAACATACCGGCGGCATTGCTTCCACCACCAACACAAGCAACTACGTTGTCGGGAAGTTCTCCGGTCATTTCAAAAAATTGTTCACGGGCTTCAATTCCTACAACCCGTTGAAAGTCGCGGACCATCATCGGGAATGGATGTGGACCAACCACCGAACCAATGCAATAGATCGAATTAACAGGGTCTTTCAGGTACGCTTCGAAAGCAGAGTCGACGGCTTCTTTCAGCGTTTTTAACCCATGGGTGACCGGGACAACTGTTGCACCCAGAATTTTCATCCGTACCACATTGGGATGCTCTTTGGCAATATCGACTTCTCCCATGTGGATTTCGCATTCGAGGCCAAAGTATGCAGCGGCTGTTGCCAGAGCTACTCCGTGCTGACCTGCACCGGTTTCAGCAATCAGTTTCTTTTTTCCCAGGTATTTTGCCAGCAACGCTTCACCCATGCAGTGGTTCAGCTTATGTGCTCCGGAGTGGTTAAGGTCTTCGCGTTTCAGGTAGATTCTGCTCCCTGCTTTTTCCGATAACCTTTTGCAGAAATAAACCGGGGTTGGACGGCCCTGAAAATGGGTGCGTATGTTTCTTAGTTCTGAGATAAACTCGTGCGATTTGCTGATGGAATAGTATGCATCGGTAATTTTATCCATCTCGGACTGTAACTGAGGTGGAACAAAGCTCCCTCCAAATTCTCCAAAAAAGCCATCGTTGGAAGGATACGTTTTAAAATAATTGCTCATTAGTGTTTTATTTATGAATTAACAAAACCGGATAACCGGAAAACGAGCAGTAAAAGTATTCTTAAAAAATGGAAACCAGAAAAAAAACGGCATACAGTTTTATAAAAAAGCACCTGAATTATTCCAGGTGTTTTTTGAGATGTTTATCGTTACTTACTTTTTTCCTTCATTGAGCCACAGGTCTAACCTGGGGGTATCCCAGGCAAAAGGTTTACCGATAATATCGAAGTCGCCGTCGCCATCGAAGTCGCCAACGCCCGAATTGTGGGTACCATAACTTGATGCAACTTCTATTTTTTCAAAGTTCGAATTTCCATTGTTCAGAAGAATGAGAACCTTGGGATCATTGATGTCCTTGGTTTTCATTTCAGAAAGGAAAATATCCAGGTCTCCGTCTTTGTCAAAATCGATTAGTTGAAGCGAATGGGCTCTGCGGGTGTATTTTAAGAGAACCGTTGGGTTCCAGGAACCATTGTCAAAGTGATACATTACAAGTGGTCCTTCGCCTTCGCACGAGACCATTACAACTTCAGGTCTTCCACCTGCAATCAGTTGTCCTGCTGCAATTTTTGCCGAAACGTACGATTTATCGATATCATTCTCCCAATATTGGCCATCCTTATAATGAAAATACATTCCACCGGCAACAATGTCATCGACTCCGTCGAGGTTGATGTCGGCTTTGCATATTCCTTCGTGTGTGTTGATTTCGTTATTTTTCAATTCGGTACCGTTGCTTCGTTGGAGCATCTGGGAATCGTTGTTGTAGTTAAATATTTTTGTGAGAGGCCAGTCGTCGGTTTTAGCAGGGTTTTCGGGTTTTTCGGCAATATACAGTGAACGATCGCCTTCGTTCCAGAATGCCAGTTCAATTTGACCATCCCCGTCAAAATCACCAAAAGCCATGTCATGGTGTAAAACGGCTCCGCTTTTTTTGATATAATTTCTTTTCCAATACTTATCGGGGCCGAAATTGGGATATGGATTTTCCCACCACCAGATCTGATTGCTTTCTTCACTGCCTACGGCAATGTCCAGATCGCCGTCGCCATCAATGTCACAAAAATCGGCTGCTTCTCCGGCGGCTATTTTTCGTTTTTCGATGGATTGTTTTTCCCATTTTTTCCCTTCGGTGTTTACATACATAACAACAGCCGGAGCTTCAGTTTTTTCAATAATGACAAACTCATCTTTACCGTCTTTATTAAAATCGGCAATCAGGCAACCGGTTTGAACGGTTCCTTTGTTTGGGATGTCCAACTCGCCGTATTCACTGCTTAGCCTGGTCCAGCGATATTTTGTTACAGGTGTGATTTGTGCTTCAGCAACGATTAGAATTAGAAGCATTGAAGCAATTAGGAATAGAGATTTTTTCATTGGAATATATTTTATGTCCACAAAGTTATGCAAAAGTGGAGGATAAAAAAAGCCAGTATTACTGGCTTTTTAGAATTATTTTCCTTTGTTGATTTTTTTAATATATTGCTCCAGAGCCATCGTCATGGAAGGGGCTTCGGGGTTAGGGGCCATAATATCGAGCCTGAGCCCGGCTTCTTCAACGGCTTTGGCGGTAGCGGTTCCAAATGAAGCGATTTTGATGTCATTTTGTTGGAAATCGGGGAAGTTCTGCAAGAGCGACTGGATGCCCGAAGGACTGTAGAAAACGAGGATGTCGTAATTTACATCTTTAAGGTCTGAAAGATCGCTGTTCACCGTCTTATAAAGAATTGCTTTTGAATATTTAGCTTTAACTTCGTCAAGCAATTGGGGAACTTCGGGACTGTGAATATGTGAAAGGGGGACTAAAAAGCTTTCATCGAGATGTTTCTTGATGATTTCAGTTAGTTCAGAAAAATTCCCTTCGCCATAGAAGATTTTCCGTTTACGGTATACAATATATTTTTGCAGGTAGAAAGCAGTGGCTTCTGAAATGCAGAAATATTTCATCGTTTCGGGCACGGTGATCCTTAGTTCGGTACACATGCGGAAAAAGTGGTCGATTGCGGTGCGGCTTGTAAAAATAACCGCCGTGTGATCCAGAATATTCACCCTTGTTTGCCGGTATTCTTTCGAGGAGACTCCTTCAACTTCAGTGAAAGGCCTAAAATCAACTTTGACATTATTCCTTTCAGCTAATTCATAATAGGGTGACTTAGCCGATGTCGGCTCTGGTTGCGAGACAAGTATTCTCTTGATTTTCAAAACCTAACTTTTAAAGGTACAACATAATTTTATGTTTTCCACAAAATCTTCCACACTATCAGTAGGGGCAAAATTTCAAGGGTACAAAGGTATAAAATCATATAGAAAATAGAAAAAACTTTTTTCGCAATCATTTTTATACACCTTAAAATATTGATAATATTAACAATGACAAAAACAGACCATCCAACAATTAATAAATATTCTGCAGGATCACCCCTTAAAATGAAGAGTGCGATGATAACCGGAAAAAGAATTAATCCGATTATCCGGTTACTCGATTTTGTGTAAAATATATATTCCTGTGTTTCAGAATTTACATCGAAAATATAGCCGCTTAAGCGGTAAAGAATAAACTTTATAAAAACATAAACCAAAAATACCGCCACCGATAAGGCGCAAATAACCAATGTGGTATCTGACGATGGTTCCATAAAGAAATTTACGGTGTGATAAATTAGTATCCCAACAACCAGAATAAAAAAGGTGTCGAGCCTGAATGTAATATCCATCAGGTTATTTACTTTATCCCGGAACATTCGGGATGCTGTATTCTTATTATAAAGTGATTGCGACAGTTGCCCTAGATACTTCTCCGAAGAGGTTCTGATGGAGGCAAGCAGCACAAACAATAAGGTAATTAGCAGAATAGCCCAATCCGGTATAAATTGGTTTTTGGGTTTTCCTTCATAACGGTATCCTGGAGGTTTTTCGGGAAAGGCCAACGGGTTGATTAGGATGTCATATAACGAATCGCCAGAAGGACGGGGATCATTTCCATAAAAATAATAGGTGGAATCAGTCGCCGCCAATGGGTTTCTTTCATAGAAAACATATACGGAATCGGGTGGATTTTGAGTATATGCGTCTGAGATAGTGATGCTATCCTTAACAATTTGAAAATCAATCTGCTTTTCTAAAATTTGTTCCGGCACAGATATTATCCTCTTTGTTCGTTATCGACGGCGCAAAGATAGTTATTATTTTTGCTCATTGATGATGGAATTTTACCACTAAAAAAATTTGATGCCGGAAATTCATTTTGCACCGATTCAGGGGTTTACCGATTTGACTTATCGGAATACCTATTACCAGGCGATTGGAAGTGTAGACTATTATTATACTCCCTATTTTTCGGTGGAGGATCGTCTGTTAATCGATACTGCGAAGTTTGCCAATGGGTTATTCGATAGAACAATACCACAGATATTGTCGGCCAGTTTAAATGAATTGAAGCCTCTTGTTCAGTTTGTCACCGAAAGTCGTTTTTTGTCGGTAAATATCAATCTTGGGTGTCCTTACCCCATGGTTACCCGCAGGGGCAGGGGCGCCGCTTTGATCGGAAATCCGGAACTTGTCGCCGGGATGATTCGTTATATTGAGGATAATTCGGACCTGAAAATCAGCATGAAAACCCGGCTTGGTTTGATGGATCATGAAGAAATCTTTAAGCTTTTGGAGAAGGTCTGTTTGACGAATGTTTCTTCAGTCATCATTCATCCGAGAACGGCTAAACAACTTTATAAAGGAACTGCATCAGTCGAAATGTTTCAGCGATGTAAGCAGTTATTCCCTTCGCTCGATTTAATTTACAACGGAGATATCACTTCTTTTGAATATTACCGGGAGTTACACGAGCTCTTTCCCGACTTGGATAAGTGGATGCTTGGTCGTGGTTTGTTATTGAATCCATTGCTGGCATGGCAAATAAAAAACAATGGTGCAGAACTTTCCGGCGAATCAAAAAAAGCGCTGAGTGATTTTGTTTCGCAGTTGATTCAAGATATTGAAACAGATAGCAACGACCGGGGACATGCTCTAAATCGACTGAAATCTCAGTTTTTTTATCTCAGTAGTATTTATAACGATTCGCATAAAGTGGGAAAATTTGTTCGGAAATCGAGGTCGGTAGAAGAGGTGAAGAATTTTTTACGGTTAACATGTACCTTCGATTTTTAAAGATCAGTTCATGCTTCTTCGTTCGTAGCAAGAGAGATTTTCATAATCTTCCATGAGCTTTGTCAACTGCAATGCCTCATCATGCTCGGGAGTGCCGGGTTCAGCATCGCAAATTTCGAGAAACCGCATGATTGCTCTTCGGTAGTCATCTTCGGTTAAAATCATTTTTTGCATACACACAGAAGGCTCATTTGTTGTTTTAAACTGATTAAAAATTCTATAATAATCGTTTATCGGTATTTTTAACCCCATTTTTTTGAGTTTTTTGTTTTTAATGTGCTTCCAGCCAGTTTTCTCCAACTCCGATCTCGACGGTGAGGGGTACATTTAATCTGATTGCATTTTCCATCTCTTCTTTGACAATTTTTTTAAGGGTATCGATTTCTTCCTCAAAAACGTCAAAATTTAATTCGTCGTGTACTTGAATGATCATTTTTGATTTCAAATTTTCATCGTTCATCCTTTTATAGATGTTGATCATTGCAATTTTTATAATGTCTGCTGCGGTTCCCTGGATCGGCGCATTAATCGCATTTCTTTCGGCAACGCCCCTCACCACCGAATTGGCAGAGTTTATATCAACTAAGTAACGTTTTCGGCCCAACAAAGTTTTCACAAAACCCGATTTCCGGGCATCAACCATGCATTTTTCCATATAATCCTTCACTTTTGGGAAGGCTTCGAAGTATCCGTCGATGATTTCCTTGGCTTCGGTGCGTGGGATCGTTAACCGTTGTGACAATCCAAAGGCAGAAATGCCGTAGATAATACCGAAGTTGGCAGTTTTTGCTTTTCTCCTTTGATCGGAAGAAACTTCATTGGGTAGAATCTTAAAGATTTTTGCTGCGGTAACTGCGTGGATATCGATATTGTTGGCAAAAGCCTCGAGCATGTTTTCATCGTTGCTGAGCGAAGCCATGATGCGTAGTTCAATTTGTGAATAGTCTGCCGATAAATACTTCATTCCGGGTTGAGAAGGAATAAATGCTTTCCGGATTTCTTTTCCGTTTTCGTCGCGGATAGGGATATTCTGAAGGTTTGGATTTACCGAACTAAGCCTTCCGGTTGAAGCAACTGCCTGGTTGAATGATGTATGAATTTTCCCGGTTCGGGGATTAATGAGCTTTGGAAGCGTATCGACATACGTATTCAATAGCTTTAACAATCCTCTGTAATCTAATAGTTTGTTAACAATAGGGTGTTTGTTGAGTAACTTCGAAAGGGTCTCTTCGCTGGTAGAATATTGCTTTGTTTTTGTCTTTTTGACATTGGAATCGATCTTCAGTTTTTCAAAAAGAATAATTCCCAGTTGTTTGGGCGAAGAGATGAGAAATTCTTCCCCGGCCAGCTCATAAATTTCTTTTTCGAGGATAATGAGCTGTTCCCTCAAATCGTTGGCAAAGCTCTTTAGTGCCGAAGGATCGACCTTAACGCCACTGAGTTCCATTGATGCAAGCACGGGAATGAGCGGCATTTCAACCTGTTCAAACAGGGATGTCAGGTCGTTGTCTTTTAGTTCTTTTTCCAGCTTTGATTTCAATTGGAAGGTGAGGTCGGCATCTTCGCACGAATATTCAACCAGTTTTTCTACATCGGCCGCTCTCATGGTTTTTTGCGAGGCACCTTTTTCTCCGATCAGGTCGGTTGTCGGTATTTTTTTATAGCCCAGGTACAGCTCGCATAAGTAATCGAGATTGTGTCTTAATTCTGGTTGAATCAGATAGTGCGCAATGAGTGTGTCGAAAAGAGTTCCTTCGGTATTTACACCATACTGGGCCAGCATGAGCATATCATATTTGATATTCTGTCCGATTTTCACAAGAGAAGGATCTTCAAAAATGGTTTTGAATTCCTGTACAACCTTTAGTGCTTCATCCCGATCGGAAGGAATGATCACGCAATAGGCTTCGTGTTCCCTGAACGAAAAGGAGATACAAACAAGTTCTGCGGTATGCGGGTCAAGTCCGGTCGTTTCGGTATCGAAGCAAAATGCCCCGGCAACCGAAAGCTCTGCCCTTAAAGAGGCACGCTGAAGCGGAGTTTCAATTTTATAATAGCTGTGCTTAATTGTTTCTATGCTGTCAAACGTCTGTTTTGGTGCAGCCACTTCGGTGTTAAAGACATCGAAAAGAGAACCTTGCTGTGGCAGTTTCATTTCTGGAGCGGCAGCAGCTGGGCTTTGCCATTTGGTGGTAAGCGAACGGAATTCAAGTTCCTGATACAATTCCAGCAAAGCCTGACGGTTTGGTTCCTCCATTTTCATCTGGTCAAAGTCGATCGGGATGGGAACATCCTGGTTGATTATGACCAGTTGCTTTGACAAAAGAACCTGGTCTTTAAATATTTCCAGGTTCTCTTTTTGTTTCCCTTTAAGTTGATCGATATTTTCGTAAACCCCTTCAACGCTTCCAAAATCGGCAATCAGTTTCATGGCCGATTTTGGCCCTATGCCCGGGCATCCGGGTACATTGTCGGCCGTGTCGCCCATTAATCCAAGTACATCAATGACTTGTAGCGGGTTGGTGATCTCAAAATTTTGCTTTACTTCTTCAATGCCCCAAACTTCGGGTTTAGCCCCATTTTTGGCGGGTTTGTATATCCATATATTTTCAGAAACCAGTTGGGCGTAATCTTTGTCGGGAGTCATCATGTAGGTAATAAAACCTTCAGCGGAAGCTTTTTTGGCCAGGGTGCCAATGACGTCGTCGGCTTCAAAACCCAGTTTCTCGATGATCGGAATATTGTATGCCTCAATGATTTTTCGGATGTATGGAATGGCAGCCCTGATATCTTCGGGCATTTTTTCCCGGTTCGCCTTGTATTCGGGGTACATTTCGTGCCGGAAGGTGTCGCCGTGAACATCGAATGCTACGGCAATATGCGTGGGCGATTCCGACGACAAAACCTGTTCAAGGGTGGTGACAAACCCATAAATAGCCGATGTGTTCAATCCTTTGGAATTGAATCTCGGGTTCCGGATAAATGCAAAGTAGGAACGATAAATCAGAGCATAAGCATCCAGCAGGAAGAGCTTTTTGGGTGAAGTAACTTCAGTGGTCATAAATGGTTAATTATCGGCTGCATCCCATTCGGCGAATGAACTTGCCGTTTCGTATAGTTTTACGTTTTTTAATGATACCCCATCGGGGAGCAAAGGTTGAATAATTTGTACAAAGTGGGCGACCAGATTTTCACAAGTAGGTTGAAAATCAACTACGTGGTGACGTTCGTACATCTCATTCAATTCCAGAAGCTTTTCGTGCGGAGCATTTTTGTTGATGACCAATGAGTGGTCGAAGCGATCGACAATTTCGGTCTTTACAATTTTTTTCAAATCCCCAAAGTCAATAACCATTCCGTTCTTTTTATCGTTGGGGTTCTGAATGGGCTCGCCCAGAACGGTCACATACAACTTATAGGAGTGGCCGTGGATGTTTTTGCATAACCCGTCGTAATTCCAAAGGGCATGAGCCATTTCGAAATCGTAGTATTTGGTAACTCTAATTTTTGCCATCTGAGGTGGTTAACATTTAGTGAAAATGATTTTTAAAATAACAATGAAGATAGTAAAATGTTAACCTTTTCAGGAATGTTTTTTAATTATTCTTCGCAGGTACAATTTCTCATACTATCGACCATTTGAGCAATGAGGTTATTTTTAATGTAATAGAACGTGTTTTTTCCTTCCCGTTTTGAGCATAAAACTCCTTTATCTTTGAGGATGCCAAGGTGGTGTGAGGTTGTCGACTGTTCGATGCCCAAGCTCTCATGAATCTGTGTGACCGTTAATTTTTCTCCATTTTTCAGAATTAGCAGGATCGAAATGCGGGCAGGATGCGCCATCGCTTTTAATTGTTCAGATGCTCTTTCAAGCAATTCTTGGGAAAAATCAGGTTCTGTCATTTTAAATAGGTTTTTTTTACGTGCTTTAAATATCGCGAAAGATTAGCTCATTAACAATATTTTATAATCGTTTTTTTTTGAGAAAAGATTCGATCAGAAAATTGCGGGTTTTATAACCCATAAGGAAAGATTATTTTTTACTTTTGACCAGTTCAATTATACTTGATGTCGACTTTAGATCAAATAAAATTACCGGTTTCGGACGAGTTGGAGAAATTTGAGCATTTCTTTAATGAAGTGGCCAGTTCCGATGTTCGTCTGTTAAACATTATTGTAAATTATGTGGTTAGGTCGAAAGGGAAGCAGATCAGGCCTTTGTTTGTGTTTTTATCGGCAAAGATGCACGGAGAGATAAACCGGAGTACTTATCTGGCCGCAACTTCTATCGAAATGATCCATTCGGCTTCTCTTATTCACGACGATGTGGTTGATGAATCGTACGAGCGCAGGGGGAAATTTTCGATTAATGCCCTTTGGAAGAATAAAATTGCAGTTCTCATTGGCGACTATTTGTTGGCAAAAGGCTTGCTTATTGCAACTCAGGATAAAGAGTATGAGGTGCTTGACATTATCTCAACCGCAACCAAGGATATGGTGGAGGGTGAGTTGCTCCAGTTTAAGAAGAGCCGAAAGCTTGATATTGATGAAGAAACCTATTTTGAGGTTATTCGAAAAAAAACCGCTACTCTTATTGGTGTTAGTATGGCCGTGGGTGTTCATTCGGTGAACAAAGATCAGGCGGTGATTGAAAAAATGAGGGAGGTTGGGATGTTGGCCGGTTTGGCTTTCCAGATTAAAGACGACATTTTCGATTATCAGGAAAAAGGGGCCATTGGCAAACCGATTGGGAACGACATCAAGGAAAAGAAGATAACCCTCCCGTTACTTTATGTTTTAAATAATTCTTCGTGGGCTGAAAAGCAACGGATTATCCATATTGTAAAACACCAGAATAACCGGAAAGAGAAAGTCGCCGAGTTAATTGAGTTGGTGCGTCAGAAAGGGGGGCTTGAATATGCAACCCAAAAGATGAATTATTTTTGTGGCGAAGCGCTTAAAAAGCTGGATGAGTTTCCCCGGAATGAGGCCAGTGAATCGTTGGCCCAATTGATTAATTATGTAATCGTCCGAAAAAAATAAGAGCAACCAAAAGGGTTGCTCTTTTTAAATAGCCATGAAAACACAAACTTTATCGTAAGATAAATTAAATTGTCATAATTTCTACATGCTTCTTTTCAGTCGCAAGGTCTACTTTCTTGCCAAAATCATCGGTCATTTTCTGAATCAGCTCCACCGCTTCCTTCTCTGCATCTTCGGAAAGACCATCTTTCAGCAATTTTTTCAGCTGATCATTGGCATCTTTCCGTGCGCTTCGGATGCTCACTTTTGCGGCTTCACTTTCCCGATTTACATCTTTTCCAAGAGCTTTTCGCCTTTCTTCAGTTAAAGGCGGTATAAAAATACGTATTATTTCTCCATTATTATCAGGGTTGAAGCCTAAATTTGCAACTAATATTGCTTTTTCTATCACACCAATCATTTTCTTTTCCCAAGGTTGAATCGCAATTGTCTTTGCATCAGGTGTTGAGATGTTGGCAACCTGGCTCAATGGAGTCATCGATCCGTAATAATCAACATAGACACTATCCAACATCCGGGGAGTCGCTTTTCCTGCTCTGATATGTACTAACTCCTTTTCCAGGTGCTCAATCGCAGCATGCATGCTTTCCCGGGTAAGATCTACAATCATTTTTACCTCTTCGTCCATAAGGAATTGTCTATTATGATTTACTCTATTGGCGCAAAAATAGGAAAAATTTAAAAAGCACGAAATTGTTGTAAAATTTTTGTTCACTTAGCTCTTCTTTTATGGCGAATAAGTCATTTTAAAAAGAGTTTACCAATACCAACTCGAATTAGATTTCTATTTTTGTAGAAAACCGTTGGGATGAATCCCAACGGTAAAAGATTGATAGAAATATTTTTTTCGCTGATAATATGTTTAATCAGATGCGTCCGGCTTTAAAGATTGCTACAGTTGCCATGGTAACGTTGCTTAGTTTGCTTGTGACAACGATTGTTGCTGCAGTGGTTGCGATTCCTTTTTTTGGGGTGGACAACTTTATGCAAATGGTAAGTTCTTCGGTAAGTATCAGCGAAGAGAATGTTTCTTTCCTCAAATTTATTCAAGTTGTTCAGTCCGTGGGGGTTTTTATTATTCCTGCGTTGTTCCTGGCAATCTTATTTGGTGGTAATATCTCTGGTTATTTGAAGCTGGGCAAAAAGCCTTATCCGTTATCCATTGTGCTGGCCATTTTTATTGTATTTATTTCCAGCCCCTTTATCAATTTTATTGGAGACATTAATTCGAAATTGTCATTGCCATCGGCATTCTCAGCCATTGAACAGTGGATGAGGCAAAGCGAGGATGCTGCCGATCAGTTGACCCAGCTCTTTTTGAAAACTGGAACCGTTTGGGGCTTGTTGTTTAATGTTTTAATGATTGGCATTATCCCTGCCATTGGGGAGGAACTTCTTTTCCGTGGTGTTATTCAGCGGGTACTAACTGACTGGACCAAAAATGTTCATTGGGGGATATGGATCTCTGCGATTTTGTTTAGTGCGCTTCATCTCCAGTTTTATGGATTTATTCCACGCGCTGTTTTGGGTGGAATTTTTGGTTATCTTCTGGTTTGGAGTGGCAATTTGTGGTTGCCAGTTTTAGCTCATTTCGTTAATAACACATTTGCGGTACTGGCGTATTATTTTCATGATGAAGGAGTGTTGAAAGTCGATCCCGACAAAATTGGGACCACTTCGAATTACTTAGTATCAGCCTTAGTTAGTGTGCTGCTGGCCGCATGGTTGTTCTGGACTTTTTATCATTACGAAAAGAAAAAAGAATCAGAAGTTGAGGCTCGATTGGACCGGAACTGATTGAACCATTTTTTCTTGCTTCTTTTCCTTTGGAACAGAAGGCTTCGCTTCTTTTTTTACTTTTTCAGCCGTTTTTGGTGCTGGCAATTCTTTTTTGTCGATTGGCTTAAGTTCAAGAATTTCAGGTTTATCTTCTTCTGGAGTGACGATAATTTCTTCTTTCTTAACAACTGTTGGTTTCGTCGGATTTAGCGCCTTGAGTTTTTCTTTTCTTCTGAAAACATACGAAATACCATATTCTGCAGCATTTTCTCTTTTTTGAGCTTCGTCGTCGGGTTGGAAGAAGGTTTGTTCTACTTCGTTCCATATCTTAAGGATAACCTTGTCGGCTTCAGGGCGAAGGTCATTCACTAGTTTCGATGCTCTTTTGGATGTTGAGACCAGGTTTCTCTGGAAATGATAGGCATCAACAAACTTCTCATAGTTTACTTTGACCAGGGCAATCGATGGGTTGTAAATGGGATTCCCTCCTTTTTGGATGCGTTTTTGTTCTCCCTCGATAATTTTCTTTCCCCAGTCGATCAGATTTTTCTCGGTAACCAGCGGTGGTAACCCTTTGGCGTAGGCAGCAAGTCCATAAAGATCCAATATTTCTTTCTTTAATTCTCCCCGGACAATCGCAAAATTCAACACCTGAATGAAATGAGAGATGTATATTTTGGCCTTTCTCAGGTATTCGACGTACTCCTTATTCTTTGATGCCTGATTTTTTCGGGCAGCTTCCAGATTTATGATAGCATGTTGAAATTGAGGTAAAATGATTTCAAGCGAAAGATAGGTTTCCTCCGAGAAAGCACAATTCGACAGGCCTATTGACAGGCATTTTCGGAATGCCTTCTCCATGGCTCTAACCCGCGCTGCATCTGTATTTGGTAAACGACGATACGGCATTTTTTTTCTTGAAATTACTCGATTGCGAGTTCGGTGTATTCAAAAAAAAAGAAAAATTATTAATTAATTATGAACACACCTCCCGTAAAAAATCAGGATTTATTTTGCTTCTATTCGCTATCTTTCAATTTTTGTTATACAATTAAGGTATCGCATGAAGATCGAAAAATGGAAGTTGGTTGAAGGTTCGAGAGAGGCTAGGGGAACGGTAGTAATTATCGATGTTTTCAGGGCTTTTTCTGTTTCCTGTTACTTGGTTGCTAATGGGGCAGAGCGGATTTATCCGGTTGGTTCTGTTGAAGAAGCTCGCCGGTTGAAGGAACAAAATCCCGAATATGTATTGATCGGGGAGAGAAAGGAGAAAATGTGTGAAGGTTTCGATTTTGGAAACTCTCCAACCCATATTCTGCATCAGAATTTTACAGGAAAAACGGTTATCCACACGACCAGTTCCGGAACACAGGGAATCTGCAATGCCGTGCATGCTTCGGAAATTTTGACCGGAAGCTTCGTGAATGCCAAAGCCATTGTGGCTTATTTACAGCAAACAAATCCTCCGCTTGTTTCTCTGGTCGGCATGGGCTATGAAGGGATCCGACCTTCGCAGGAAGATGATTTTTGTGCCGATTATATTGAAAATGAGCTTTTGGGTCTCGAAACCGACTTTGATATAATGAAAAGCATATTGCGAACCGGCGATGGAGCCAGGTTGCTCGATCCAAAGAATCACGATCATTCTCCGGCTTCCGATTTTGATCTTTGTCTTGACCGCGATAAGTTTAACTTTGTGCTGGTTGTTAAGAAAGATGAACTGGGGCAAAATTATCTTGCCAGGGAGGATGTAACTTTGTAACGGTTTTAAAATTTGAAAGGTAACGATATGATATACAATTTTGACGAGATTATCGATCGCAGGAATACGAATTGCGAAAAATACGATGAAAGGGAACAGATTTTTGGTAAAGCCGATGTTATTCCGTTATGGGTAGCCGATACCGATTTCAGAACGCCTGATTTTGTTGTTGATGCGGTTGTGAAGAGGGCAAAACACGAAGTTTATGGTTATCCAATTATTCCCGATTCGTATTTTCTTTCTATTTCAAACTGGATGAATGTTCGGCATCAGTGGAAAGTCGATAAAAGTTGGATATCGTTTAGTCCCAATGTGGTGGTTGGGTTGGCTTCGGCAGTGTTGTCGTTGACTGAACCGGGGGATAAGATTATTGTGCAGCCTCCGGTTTATTTTCCGTTTTTTCATGTGGTTGAAGGGAATGGAAGAATACTGACTGAAAATCCCCTGAAGTTGGAGAATGGCCGGTATTATTTCGATTTTGACGACCTGAAAAAGAAGATCGATAAGGATACCAAGATGCTTATTCTCTGCAATCCTCATAATCCGGGCGGAAGGGTTTGGCAGCGGGAGGAGTTGGAAGAGTTGTCAAAGATTTGCTCCGAAAATGGGATTCTTGTGGTTTCCGATGAAATCCATTCTGATATTGTGTTGCACGGTAACAAACATATCCCGTTTGCCACGGTTTCTGAAACTGCCTCAAAAATGTCGGTAACGGTCTCTTCGGCCAGTAAAACGTTCAACATGGCGGGATTATCGTCGGCGTATGCCATAATTCCGGATAAGAAGCTTCGCTCAAAGTACCTTCATTTTCTGAAAGCAACTCATCTCTCGTCGGGAAATTTCTTTGGACATGTGGCTACGGAAGCTGCCTATACCGATGGGGCAGAGTGGCTGTCTCAGCTAATTGGTTATCTTGAAAGAAATAATCGTTTTATCGAAGAGTTTTTAAAAGAGAATTTGCCCAGGGTAAAGCCCATGAAGCCCGATTCAACTTTTCTTGTTTGGATTGACCTTTCTGAATTGAGTATAACACCAGAAGATGCTTTCAAAAAACTGGTCGAAGCCGGTGTTGGACTAAGCCCCGGTGGACTGTTTGGAACAGGCGGACATCATTTTGTGCGTCTCAACATGGGATGCCCGCTA
>Ga0209098_1001625_pt1 | contig 21090 bp, 18 predicted proteins | sample AD_JPNHW1_MetaG_FD_184429 | JGI IMG/M metagenome (GOLD analysis project Ga0209098, IMG submission 184429) | Active sludge microbial communities of municipal wastewater-treating anaerobic digesters from Japan - AD_JPNHW1_MetaG (SPAdes) (version 2) | ecosystem: Engineered > Bioreactor > Anaerobic...
AATTTCTGTTGCACAGTGCGAAACAATGGTTCCATCTTCACGCTGAAAAGTACTATCAGCGTCCAGCTTACTAACAAGACCGGTATCATTGACCATGCGAGACTTGGACTTGTTACGAACATAAGCACGACACTCAAGATCATCTCGAGCGGTGCACGGCTTCCTATGCGTAAGGATACCTGAAAAAGCCTTTGTACTGCGCTCGAATCGCTTGTGAGCCTGACCATCAATTTGCCTGTAGAAAACTGATCGGCATTGGCGTAAGAAAAATCCTGAATTTTCTCAAAAATGGCCTGGCGAAGATCGCGCCCTACTCCTTCTCCAACTTTGATCGAATAATTGCTGTTAAAGACCGCTGTAATCATGCTCGAAATTGACAGAGCAAGCATGATCGCGGAGGTCCTTAAGACCACACTCATGTTTTGAGGTTTGACACCGTCATCTATGAGCGTTTGCATAAATCGGGGTATCGAAAGATCGAGGAACACGGTGGCTATGAGCATTGTTATGGAAAAAATGGCTTGCTTCCGGTATGGTTTGCCAAAGTGAAGCAGTTTCTTGAATTCATCCATTAGTCTTACTCCGCCTTAGGTGAAAAAGTTGACTGCAGGATCTGCATGGCACGCTTTACCGTTTCCAGATCGTCTTGAGTCATACCAAGCATTTTTTGCTTTACCCACTCGAGGGTTTCGTCATAGTTTTCGTCCAATATCTTGCTGGCATAAGGAGTTAGAGCAAGACGAACGCAACGCCTGTCTTCTTGCTGTTGAGTGCGTGTCACAAGTCCTTTCTGGACGAGCACTTCAACGGCCTGGCTCGTTGCAGGGGCGCTGATCTGCCTGACTTCTGCCAGGGACGTTACGGTGTCGTAGCCGCGCCTTATGTATCGCAAGGTATGGAATTGGTCCAAACTGATCCCAAATTTCTTGATTGCCGCTGCCCTAAGATTTGAACGTATTCGATTCCAAACTGTGGGCAAGGTGTCCATGATGCTGGTGACGGTATCAAAGAGCATCTCGGAGTCTTCAATGTTATTCATAACGTTCCTTTATAATTCCATGTCTTAATTATTAAGAAAACTAATTATTTTGTCAACACAGGCCCGTGGTTATTGTACGGGCTCCAACATCTACTTTATTTGTTCCTTTGTGAGCAAAAAACTGCTATATTTTAGGCTGTTAGAGTAATGAGAGCGAAGAAACACGTTCCAGATTGAATGCGTGTATCCTAGTAGCAAGAGCAAGATGGCTGCATTTAAGTGCAGTCTTTCAATGTCGCGCGTTCCGCGGCCATTTATCACAATAAACTGGTAGGAAAATCGTGACTACGCATGAAGATTTTGCTCAGAGCATTCCACAGGATGTTGCCGAGACTTTCGAGGTACTCAGAAGTACTTGTGCCTATCTTTCTCGCCATGCAACCGAGATCAACAATTTGAATGTCTTTCCTGTACCCGATGGAGATACAGGGCTCAACCTGACACTGACGCTCCAGGGAGCACTCATGAGTATCAAGGCAAAGATGCAGGAAGGCACGGTAAATGCTGCAAATGCAGGCGAATTCCTTCAGGAGTTTGCAAATGAGCTGCTCCTGCATAGTCGCGGCTGTTCTGGGGTGATCTTTGCTTTGTTCTGCAAAGGGGTAGCTGAAAAGCTTGCAAATAACGATTTTTCCAACAAAAACATCCTTGCAGCTCTAGAGAATGGCTATAAGAGCGCTTGGGAAGGGACTTTCGAACCCAAGGAAGGCACCATGCTTACGATGATGCGTGCATTTGCCGACGAATTCAGGCTGCGCATGACATCAATGCCGGAGCTGGCGAATCCTGAGGAAATCATTCAGGAGTGCCTTCCAAAACTTAAGGATGTGCTCAATAAGACCCCGGAGATGCTGCCAGTGCTAAAAGAGGCTGGCGTCGTGGACTCGGGCGCCGCAGGGTTTCTTATCATTTTGGAAGGTTTAAAAAGGAGCGCCACTATTCTGCCAATAGCCCAGGGCAACTTGGCAGTTTCCAGAATCCTGTCCATTAACAGAGCCTTGAGACGGAATCTCAATAGTATCCTTTCGTCCTTGCAATCGGGAAACAGAAGCCGTCTTCATAGGCATATAGGCATTCCACTGGAGGATATCACGAACCCACGGCTGCGGGCCGGAATCGAGAACATTCTCCGCTTCCAGAACTTGAGACCTCAAGCTAAGGAAAAAAGGCAAATCAAGGAGAACATCAAGGCCTTGGACGAAACCTGGGATGGAGACATTCGATATAGATTCTGTACTGAGTTCGTTCTAAACACCCCAAACACCAACGTGACCAAGCAGCAACTGAATGGCCTCTTGGCGCGCTATGGAGACAGCATCATTGTGCTGGACGCACCAGCAGCTTTTAAGGTTCATGTGCACACGAATCAACCAGAAGAAGTATTCAAGGCTGTGTCGTCGTTTGGTACTATCGGCTTCTCCAAAATTGACGACATGAAGAAACAGCACAAGAATTTTATTAGTGACGACACCATAAAATACGAAAAGGAAAACAGCATCTTCTGCATAGTGAGCGGCGAAGGGTTTGCAAAAATCGTCTTAAGTATTGGTGCTGACGATGTTTACGATTATGGAAGAAATAAACCATCGGTAGACAGGCTGGTACAAGAGATCAATCGGTTACACGCCAAGAATGTAATTGCAGTAGCCGACGACAGCGATATCTTAATGTCGCTAAAGTACGCCGCTTCCCTGAGTAAGTCGAACGTGCGCGTCATTGAGTGCGGCTCGATGCCTTCCATAATTGGCATGCTCACGCATACTCCACGCGGGTTTGACATAAACACAACAGCTGAAATGATGATGAAGAATCTCGATTCCATCGGTTTTTGCAAGATCAGCCGCGTTGTCAGGGAAGCCAAGACGGAAGAAGGCGAGCTTGTCCACAAAGGCGATTTTTGCCTTATTGCGAACAAAAAACTTCTGGCAGGTGCAACTTCGCCACTGCCCTTACTGGATAAAGCGATCGCCCGCCTTGGAAAGGACTCCGAACTCGTCACGGTGTATCGAGGTAAGAGCATGAAAAATAAGCCGCTTCTTAACGAAAGCGTAATTGCCGCGCACAAAGATCTTACGCTTGAGGAATACTATGGGGGCCAATTCAATTGCGACTTCCTTGTTACATTTGAATAATTTGTTTCAATAAATTGAATAATCAGAGGTCAAAGGAGCGATTACAAACAGGAGCGAGGTATGAAAGAGAGAACTTTGATTATTGTCGGCGACAATCTGGGACTTGCAAATGAACAAGTCGACTACCCTGACATCGAGTTTATCCATTACCCAGTCCTGGTGGACGGACAAGAATACTTCGATTCCAAAGAACACAGTGCTTTGTGGCTTATGGACAAGTTCAAGAAAGAAAAAATCGTTGCAAAGAGTTCCAGCTTGTCAAGGCAGGAACTTGTCGATGCGATCGAAAAGAACAAGAACAAGTACGATATCATTGTGCATGTGCTCATGGATCAGAAGATGTCAAATGCGACCTTTGAAATGGCTGAACAAGTGAAAAAGCAATATGAGAACGTTATACCAATCGTCAACATCGATACACGCCAAGTTGCAAACGGCGTTGGAGCAGTTCTCTTGCGCCTTATCGATGAGCTCAAAAAAGCAAACGATCTTGACGAGTTCCTGGCTGCGTCCAAGAAGGTCGTGCAGAATACTTTTTCGTTCTTCGTGTTGGCCGATCTGGATTATCTGTACAGAGGTGGGAGAATCGGCAAGGCCAAGGCCTTGCTTGGCTCGGCATTCCGGATTACGCCACTCGTTGGTCTTTTTGGCGACGATCCGGACGGTCTTATAGTGCCCGTGGGGCAAGCACGAAGTTTCAGGCAGGTAAACTCGCTTCTTGTGGAGACGATGTCGCAAAAGATGAAGGAAAAGGGCGCCCAGAGGGTCAAACTCATAAATGCCATCGACTTTAAGGACAATGTTGCAGCTTTTGAGGATTTGCAGGCTAAACTAAAGGCAACATTTCCTTGCGACAGAAGCATTATTGGCACGCCACGCCTTGTTGAAGCTATCTATTTCGGACCGCAGTCCTACGGCGTCTCTTTCTGCCTGGATTGATTTAGATTGATGGGTAGATTAACGGGTCAGTAGGTGCCCAGCTTGCTAAGGAGGGTCTGCCGTGAATGCACTCGATACAATGAATCCAGAAATAGTTGGACTTTTGTGCATTGTCGCAGGATACCTGTGTGGCTCGATAATGTTTGCCCCTATTTTTGCAAAGCTCAGTGGTAGGGGTGCAGATGTCTACACGAATGGCAATCGCAACCCAGGGGCAGCAAACACCTTTAGGACAGTCGGACGGGCATGGGGAATCCTCACAGGCGTTTTGGATGCGGCAAAAGCGTTTGTACCCATGCTGGTGGGCAGCCGAATACTGGGACTTTCCACCGTTCAGGTAGGGCTTATTGGCATCGGAGCTGTCATAGGTCACGGATATCCTTTGTATTTTGGCTTTAAGGGGGGCCGTGGAGCCGCGACGCTCATGGGTGTCTATGCGTTTCTTATCCCTTACGAACTTTTGATTTCTTTTGTTGTTGCGCCCATCATCATTTTTTCGTTTTTTAGAAAAAATGTAAGCCTGCGGATACCTTCCACGATTCTGACCATGTCGGCCATTCTGATGTTTGCATTCCACCCCAGTGTGGAAGTTGAGAGTATGGTCATCGCAGCCGGTGTGTGCACACTTTATTTTAGCAGGAAGCCGATTTGGCGGTTCATCGTGAGTATCCCAAGCCGAATTGGGAAAAGGTAGTGACTCAACAATAAGCAAAAAAAATGAAGCCTTAGCTTGCTAAGGCTTCATTCGTAAAGGGAGAAACAACCCTTCTCTTTTTATGCTCCCCCGCGGTGGTTCGAACACCGGACCCAGTGGTTAACAGCCACTTGCTCTGCCGACTGAGCTACAGGGGAATGCTTCCAGATACTTTGCTTTCGCAATCCCAAAAGCAATGTGAATTTACCCTCATAAGGCTTCTTTGTCAAGACGAATGCGCCAAAATCCTTGTTGAGGATCGGAAGGATCAGAAGGATCAGAAGACCGTGCTGACTCAGTCAACTTGACAGGCACGGTCGATAAAGCCAAAAACTGCATTCTTCCAACCTTCAGGGTCTACTCGCACCGAACCAGTGTGCCTGGCGCCAGGAACAAGAAAAATCTCGGTCTGCCCTCGACCTTTAGTCTTGCGCAAATCGTACATGCGCAACGACCATATGTAGGGTACCCAGGTGTCTTCAAGTCCATGAACGAAAAGGACAGGTAGTGTACACGAAACTATATCGTTCTTGGGATTAACCGATTTTATCCAAAAACCCTTCGTACAACGCGGAATCAATTCGAATAACCACAGCGCCGGCACCTGGACGATATCGGGAATCCAGCGTTTCTCTCTCATGAGGTAATCCACCTCAGCCACGAGACTCTCAAAAGGACAATCCGCGATTACAAAATCGATTTTGCCGTCTGCCAAAGGAGCGTACTCGAGCGCAGTACCCGCACCCATCGATTCTCCAAGAAGTCCGATTTTTGTGGCATTGGGCCATTTTGCACGCACGTAGTCCACCACAGCAGCCACATCGTGCTTCTCGTTATGACCAAAGGTCGGGTAGTAGTGCCGCGGCGCCTCGCTCTTGCCATGACCGGGCAAATCCAGCGCCACGACCGTCCAACCACGCGCTGTGAAATGTTTCATGTATTTAAACATTCCATAACGAGTCCAGCCGATGCCATGCACAAAAACTGCAACAGGTGCACTGCCATGCGGTGGGCCGCCGTTCTCCGCTTCGCATTCGGGCTGCTCTCGTTTCCAAGCTGCGTTTTGCGACTCCAGAGCGACACACGCAATCATGTACCCGTTTGGCGACTGAACTTCGAATTCCTGCCACGGCTGGTCCAGATATGCCTGGTCAAAATCGCCATTGGAAAGGCCGTGATTCCTTGTATAGTCAAGTGTTTGGTTTTTCCAACAGAAAGCCTGTCTATAAGCATCTATTGCAAAGATAATTATGCTTAATACATAGAGTATGGCACAACAAAGCAAGAAGATGTTCATTCCTTGTCACCTTTGTCGGAATCGCCAAAATCGAGCTCCTGGGCCTTGGATGAGCTAGAATCTGAACTCGAAGAGCCCGACCGACCCAAGCGCCTGGAAACCCTGGCGAGAAGGCCCCTACCCTCCTCGTCGGCCTTGGCATTATCGGCTTTGGTCTCTTGGTCCTCTTTACTGGTAACCTGTTCTGCACCGGCGTTTTCGTTCCTTTGAGCGGTGGCGAGATCTGCAGAACTTTGCATATTCCCAGTTTGCGCACCGCCTGTTGACGCACCGCCTGTTTGTGTACCGCCTGTTGACGCACCGCCGGGCTCGCTTCCCTGCGCTTTTGCGGTGCGGGCAGCGCCACGGGCACTGCGCTTAGCTTGATTAGCTTGCTTCGTTGGCCTTGCAGCCCTCGAACTCGAAACCAAAGAAGGGTCCTGAGACGAAGCGGCTTGTAAAGGAGTACCTTGTGGAGGAATCAAAGTGACTCCCGATGCCTCAGCAGCTTTATTTGCCTGAAGTACTTGCCGCGTCGCAAGACGAATCCCCTGCGCCTGTAAACCCCGCACCGGCCAATCGGAGGCCTGGAAGGTCTCCTCATTCCTCTTTATTCGAGGCTTTTTTGCATAGGTCAGCGTAAAGACAAGCTCTGGATCGGTCGAGAACAGTAACAGCTCTGCACCTTCCGGAATGAGCGAATAATCTTTGCCGGTAATCCAAGTCTTTATAGAACAGCGTTTTATAAAAGGATACCCAATCCCGGCTGCCTTATACACAATCGTAAGAACTTGATTGGCCACATAGTCCTTGTTTGCGACGGTTACCCACTGCAATCCCTGGTCCACAAAGAGCTTCTCTGGGACCGGTACCACCGTGTAGAGGCCGGTGCGCCGCACGATGAGGATTCTGTCGAATGCCGACACCTCGAGCACCTTTTCGCCGGAAGACACCCCTGTGCCGATATACCCGGTCTGGGCATCGTAGCGCAAGGCGATATCGCGCCGCGCCGCGTCCTTAGCCTCCACCATGGAAAAGCGCTCGATTTTGGTGCGGCGCGGCCAATCGTGCTCGAGCTTTTTGCCTAAACCTTTTAAGCACTCGATGGCATACTCGACAAGGCTCTTAAGACGGCTCTCCACACTCACAAGTCGACTCGCGAGCTCATCCATCTCTTCCTTTGCCTTGTTGATGTCGTACAAGGAAATACGCCTAATAGGAATCTTGAGCAGGCGCTCGATGTCTTCGTGTGATACTTCACGACCAATTTCCTGCGCATAAGGCTTAAGCCCTTCCCGGACGGCAGCAAAAATCGCTTCTTGCGTCTTTTGTGTCTCGATTTTCTTGTAGACGCGCTCCTCGATAAAGATGCGCTCCAAAGTTCGAGCGTGCATCGCGTCGAGAATCTCGCTTCGCTCGATCTCGAGTTCCTTGCGCAAAATGGACAGCAATAGCCCTGCATGGTGGCGCACGATTTCCGATACACTCGTAATAACGGGCTTTTCGTCCTGAATAACGAGGCAATTGCAGGAGATACTCTGCTCACATTCAGTAAAAGCGTACAACGCGTCAACCACATCCTGGGTGTACACGCCGCGCTGCAAGCGGATTTCGATCTCGACCTTGTCGGTAGTAAAATCAGAGATCGAGGCGACCTTGAGCTGTCCGGAACGCTGCGCTGCCTCAATGCTCGCAATCAGCGTCTCGGTTGTAGAAGAAAAAGGTATTTCACGAATGACAATCTTTTTAGGGTCGGATGTATCCAGTTTGGCGCGCACCTTAACGCGCCCATTGCCATCGTTGTATTCCGACAAATCGATAATTCCGCCTGTAGGAAAATCCGGATAGAGTTCGAATTTCTTGCCCTGAAGACAGGCTATTTCTGCGCGAATCACTTCGAGTGGATTATGGGGCAGTATCTTCGTACTCATCCCCACGGCTATGCCCTCGGCACCCATGAGCAAAACCACCGGCAGCTTTGCGGGGAATTTTACAGGCTCCTTATTTCGTCCATCGTATGAATCGACATATTCCGTGACCTTGGGATTATAAAAAACGTCTTTGGCAAATGCTGATGCGCGACACTCGATATAGCGCGGCGCAGAGGCTTCGTCGCCCGTGAAGATATTGCCAAAATTGCCCTGCCTGTCAATAAAAAGACCCTTGTTGGCGAGGACGACAAGCGCAGACCCTATGGATTGATCGCCATGTGGATGGTACTGCATGCAGTGTCCGATCACATTGGCGACTTTATGATACTTGCCGTCGTCCATCTCGAAGAGCGAGTGCAGAATACGGCGTTGCACAGGTTTTAGGCCATCGTCAAGATCGGGAATTGCTCTATCTTTTATGACGTATGAGGCATAGTAAAGAAAATTGTCGGCAAAAAGCTTTTTAACGTATGCCATGGGTATTCCTATCGTTTTGGTTTTTCATCAGTCCCAGAAACCCTGTCGGAATCCTGTCGGTGCTACAAATCTGCAATCAGATTCTGCATAATAAATTCGCGGCGCGTGGGGGTGTTCTTACCCATGTAGAATTCCAGCAAGCCTGGCACAGCGGCCAGCGTTTGAATATCTACGCGAATAAGCCGAATATCCTTGCCAATGAATTGACCAAACTCCTTGGGGCTGATCTCCCCCAAACCTTTAAAGCGTGTCACTTCGGCAGAGGCACCAAGCGCCGCGACTGCTTCATCCCGCTCGCGCGAGGAGTAACAATAGCGCGTCACTTGCTTTGTTCTAACACGAAAAATCGGCGTTTCCAGAATATAAACGCGTCCCTGCGTCACGAGTTCCTCAAAATAGGTCAAAAAAAATGTAAGCAACAGGTTACGAATATGAAAGCCATCGTAATCCGCGTCGGTTGCAATCACGATTTTGCCGTATCGGAGATCGAGCACTGAATTCTCAATGCCCATGGCCATCATGAGGTTGTATAACTCCTCGTTCTTATAAATTGCAGTCTGACGCTTTCCATACATATTCTCGGGTTTTCCGCGCAAGGAAAAAACCGCCTGTGTGTAAACGTCGCGAGAACTCACCATGGAACCAGCGGCGGAAAGTCCTTCCACAATAAAGAGGGTCGATTCGTCGCCTCGATCCAGATCGCCCAAATGACACTTGCAATCGCGCAGGTTTGGAATCTTGAGCTCAATTCTGCGGGCCGCTTCTTTAGCTTCCTTTTTTACCGCATTGAGTTCAGTACGAAGTTTCTCGTTAGAAAGTATTTTCTCTTGAAGTTTCTTGGCGACCTGCGGATTGCGACGCAAAAAATCGTCAACGCCTCGCTTCACTTCCTGAATAATCCAGGGCCGTACTTCAGTGTTGCCAAGCTTATTCTTTGTTTGACTTTCAAACACGGGGTTTTTGAGCTTAATCGCGATGGCCGCTGCCACCCCTTCGCGCACGTCCTCCCCCTTCCAGTTCGCCTGATAAAACTCGTTGATAGCCTTTAGGAAGCCTTCTCGAAACGCTGAAAGATGGGTGCCGCCATCGGAAGTATATTGCCCATTCACAAAAGAGAAATTCTCTTCGCCGTAATTATTGGTGTGAGTAAAGGCAAATTCAATGTGATCACCACAATACCAACCTATATCGTACAACGCGCTACCGTTAACTTCCGATGAGAGAAAATCCATGAGGCCGTTGTCTGCCTTGAATTCTTTTCCATTGAGCACGAGCGTGAGTCCGGTATTAAGGCAAGCATAATTCCACATGCGTTTTTCAAGGTATTCCATGTTGAAAGCATACTCGCCGAAGATCTCTGGATCGGGAGAGAATTCTACAAGAAGCCCATTTTTCTCCCTGCCGGCGGGGTCTTCTCGCGAGGAAACGAGTACCCCCCGCTCGAATTTTGCCTCAAAGAGATTGCCATCTCGATAGGAAACAACGCGGAATGTGCGCGAAAGAGCGTTGACGGCCTTGGTGCCGACGCCGTTGAGGCCAACAGAGAACTGAAAAACGTCGTCGTTGTATTTTGCGCCGGTGTTGATTGTGGAAACGCAATCGATGACTTTTCCAAGGGGAATGCCTCGGCCAAAGTCGCGGATGCGCACGGTATCACCATTCACAGAAACAAGGATGCGGTTGCCTGCGCCCATGATGAATTCGTCTACGGAGTTGTCCACTATCTCTTTAACAAGCACATAGATGCCGTCGTCCGGGTTGGATCCGTCGCCCAGGCGACCGATATACATTCCGGTCCGCAGACGAATATGTTCGAGCGAGGAAAGCGTCTTTATCTTGGATTCGTCGTACAAAGCGGCGTCAGAAGCTTGGTTTCTTACTTTTGCCACACCCCATGATAGCACGCCGGAAGCGCTTGGCTCAAGGTATTTCTGTTTTTGGTCCCCTGGGAATTTTGGTTCACCTGCGAGCCTTAATGCGAGTCTTGGTGCGAGTCTTGGTGCGAGTCTTGGCCCGCCTAAGATGAGGCTTTTTCTGCAATGGACTCAGCTTTTTCCGCAATGACGGCAAGACCGTCCAACACCAGGTGAGGAACAAAAGTCTCGTAGCCGAGTCTCCGCAAGATCTCCTTGCCGATGATGTCACCGGAACCTATGACGGAAATCGACTCGGCACCTGATGAATTCAGCCCACCCTGTGCCAGTTCGCTTTTCATGGATCGAATCAGTTCGCCCACCAGACCCACTGTCCCATAGAGAATACCCGCGCGTGTGGATTCCGCCGTACAACGGCCTATGGCGTGAGTCGGAAAGTCGAGTCGCACCTCATAGAGCTGCGCCGCCTGTTGCCGCAGGGATTCGGCCTGGGTCTCGACCCCAGGGGCAAAGGCGGCGCCAAGAAACTCGCCCGAGGCGTTGACGGCGGACAGGGTGACGGCGACGCCGAAGTCGGCCACGAGGAAGGGGCCCCTGGCGAGCCTGCGGCCGGCAACGGCGGCGCAGACCAGGTCGCTGCCCACTTCTCCGGGAAGGTCCGTCCGTATCTTTATGCCTGTCTTTGTTCCTGGCCCGACAAGTCGTGGTTCCACTCCAAACACGACGGAAGCTGCGGCGCACACGGTTGGAGTCATTGCAGGCACCACGCTCGAAATCCAGACACTCCATAGGGGTGCGCCTTCTGGCACTCCCAAGGCGCCACTCGGCAATGCCGAACCTGCCAAACTACCACGCTCTAGGCTTCCACGTTGCGGAAAGAGCCCCAGTTCGAAGAGCATCTGGCGCAACAGCATGGCGTACTCGTCTTCGCTGCGAAACGTGGCTGCGCCAAAGCGCCGGATAGCAAGCCAGTCCAAACCAGAAGAATCCTGGGGCTGGTCAAGTTGCATGGTAGTTTGCGCCTGCAAGCCTGGCTGCGGACCCCGTATCCCCACAGTCACCGTCTTATTCCGGATATCGATAGCCGCGAGCATGTCTCACTCCTCTTCGTCAGCCAACTTTGCCTTGCCTGATGCGTTCGCAATTCCCTTCCACGCTGCCACCACGCCCCACGTCAAGATCGCTCCTAGAATTGATTCTATGATTCCGTTGGCCACAAACACGGAAACTGCGCTTGCAAAAGGAATTGCTCCAAAAACAACCAGTGCACCAAGCACAAAAAGCGAGTTCGTAAGAGACCCTGCCACCCCCGATACGAGCGAAGCTACATGGATATTCTTCCTGGCCAACACCTTAAAAACCAGCCACGCCACAATGCCAACGAGGATTCGCGGAACCACAGAAATGAGCGGATTTGTAAAGAACACGTCGATTGGCCCTTGTGGAGCTGTTGCTGCTTTGATGAGGGCGGTGAGACCAAAAATTGCACCGACGATGGCCCCTACTATGGGCCCTTCCAAAATACCACCGACAATCGCCGGGACGTGCATCACCGTGAGCGATGCTCCCGCAAACCACGGGATATACCCAACTCCTGTCAGTACAAGAACAATGGACACTGCTCCCAGAGCGCCAGTTATGACGGTTTTTCGCAACCACGAGCTGGAACCTGCTGGTCTTGCCGTGCCAGCGCCTGAGCTTTCAGGTCTTGGGCTTCCCGACTGAGAGCTCCTGGAACTAACTTTGACATCCGATTTGTCCAATTTTGACTCTGCCATACAATGCCTCCTTGCCCCGGTATCCGCCTTTAGCTTAGAAAGGTCGAATCCAGGCAGAGAAATATATACTGTCCCCAATGAGGACAAGCGCGATTAAAGCGACAAAAGAGAGCAGGAATATGATTTCGCCCCGCTGACGTGGCGCCTTAGGGGGCTGAGTTTGTCCCACGCCAGTATAACAGCGTGCCTCCATGGCCTCGGCCAGCACTTCTGCCCGCTCCAGAGACCTTACTATAACGGGCACAAAAAGTGGCAAATAGCCACGCGCAAGGGCAAAAACGTTTTTCTTCCCTGCACCAAAGTCTGCCCCTCGAGAAGACTGTGCCTTGACAATCTCTTCCAATTCACCCGCAACGATCGGAACAAAACGAATGGAAGTTGAGACGGCAAGCGCCAGGCGATGGACAGGGAAATACTTGTTGTCCAGAGGTCTCAAGAGGTCTTCAAGGCCTCGGGCTATGTCAGACTCCGTCGTAACCGATGTAAACCACCCAACAATGATGATCATCGCTGTGGCTTTGAGCAAAATCATAATGACGAGCCAGACCTCGTACATGGTTACAGAAAAAATCCCTGCCCGCAGAAAAACTGTCGAAGTGTCATTGGGCCAGGCAAAGAGAAACTGCAAAAGTGCGGTTAGAACAATCACCGGCAGCACCGGCTTAACTGAACGCAGTAAGAAAGAAAGTCTAATTTTGGAGCCTAGCGCCACAACAAACGCCACACAGATTGAAAGCACGGCGCCGACTGGAGACGGGGCAGCGATGGCGAGTACCGTGAGCGAAAAAAGCACAATATACTTGGCCGCCGGTCTTAGGCGGTGGAACCAGGAGTGCGAATCGACGTATTGTCCAATACTGATATTGCGGAAGAACTCGAGGCTTTTCATAGTTCGCCTTCCTCTAATTCGCCTTCCTCTAGTTCGCCCTCTTTGCAGACAAGGTCTTGTAGGGGACGCAGAGAAAGTCCCTGCCTGGCCTGATCTATCAGCGCGGTTTTGAGGTCTTCCAGATTGAGTGGTGTACCGCGGATTGCTATCCCTGCTTTACTAAGCGCTTTTGCAAGGCGGACCGCATAGGGCAAACCAATGCCCCAGGAAGGCGAGTAGCGGTTATAGAAAATGTCTCCAGGCGGGCCAAAAGCCACAAGCCTTCCTTCATGAAACACCGCAACAAACTGCGCCTGGGCAGCTTCTTCCATAGAATGCGTGGCAAAGACAATGGTCTTATTGTCAGATGATAAGCCTTTTACAATATCGAAGATCGATTTTTGCGATGCGGGGTCGAGGTTCGATGTAGGTTCGTCCAATAGAACCGCCTCGGATTCCATGGCGAGCACACCTGCCAGGCCGAGTTTGCGCTTCTCGCCTCCAGAAAGCCCACGCGACAGCCTATCTCGATAGCTCGCATAAGGCAGTCCCACGATGTTCATCCATTTGGTTACGCGCTCCACTAAGGCTTTGCCCGACAAGCCCTGATTTCTTGGACCAAAGGCGACATCATCGGCTGCATGTACCTCAAAAAGTGCAGACTCTGGCCTTTGAATGGCAAGGGGCGCGCTCATGCGAATCGCCTTTAGGTCGGCCTTGGGGTCTGTCGTAGCGTGTCCCTGGCTTACGACCTCCCCTTGAGAAGGGATAAGGAGCGCATCCAGAAGCTGAAGCGCCGTGGACTTGCCAGAGCCTGTGGCACCAACAAAGGCTATCCGTGCCCCTGCAGGAAGCCGCAGATCCAGATCCGATAAAGCCCTCACTTCGTTGGCCGTGCCGCTCAAATACGAGAAGGTCACACCTTTGTACTCAAAAGCAGACCCCTGCGTGATTTCCGGGTACAAATTTCCTGACTCCGTGTGCCCGCCATCCGTGTACGCAACAGTAACCTGCAACGCTGAAAGCCTTTGTGCAAGCGATTCTGGAGTCTCATTGATGCGCGTCTCAAGGCCAAAAAGCTCAGCTGCTTCTGCCGCCTTTGGTACGCCCAGTCCGAGCGCTTGTGCGGGCGTCGTAGCACTGCCAACTCCAGGCTCCGTTCCCGTTCCAACTCCAGGTTCTGCCCCAGGTTCTGCCTGCGCAAAAAAAGTCTCAGGGCTTCCATCAAAGACCAATTCTCCGTGGTCAAGCGCGATTATTCGCCCCGAGCGAGCAGCATCGTCCATATCGTGGGTAACATGGACAATTGTTATGCCGGAAGCCGTCAACGTATCCATCAGGTCCAAAACATTGGCTTTGGATGCTGGGTCGAGCATCGAGGTGGCTTCATCAAACACTATACAGGAAGGCTCCATCGCGAGTGCACCTGCAATAGCGAGTTTCTGCTGTTGCCCACCAGAGAGTGCACGTGTTGGTCTTGAGCGCTCGTTTTCGAGCCCCACAATCGCTAAAGCCTTCGATACGCGGCGTTCTATTTCCGGTAGTGGAAGGCTCAGATTTGCTGGCCCAAAGGCCACATCCTCTTCCGCACAGCTCGAGACAATCTGGTCCACAGGAGATTGAAAGACAAGCGCCACTCGCTGGCGCACTCTGTACAAGTTCGCCCTAAGCGATGGATCGAGGCCGTCCACCAGCACGGTCCCTTCGTTGGGCAGGCGAAGCCCGTTGAAAAGCCGGACAAGTGTACTCTTGCCGGACCCGTTGTTTCCCACGATAGCGACATAATCGCCCTTGTAGATTTTCAGACTGATATTTTTGATTGCCGGCGAGGGCGCATCAGGATAGGTGAACGATACGTTCTCCAACGCTATGAGGGCGGGTGATAAAGTCTTTAGCATTTTACCTCGAGTCTCGGCGCTTTTGTAGCGTCCAAGCTCTACTGTTAATAGTGGCTTTTGTGTGTCAAAAAGTCAAGATTATGGCATGTTGATCGAGAGAAATTGACTCGATTTTCAAGCCTCGTTTGGGCAAACTGAGTCTCCGCTTGGGTAAATTGCAAGCTTGACACCTGCCAAACCATGAAGTAGCATTTTAATTGAATTCTGATTTTCTGTTGTATATTCTTTTAGTCAGCGTAAGGAAATAGTGTGAGGAAATAGCGTTAGAAAAATCGCCTAAGGCATAAGAAAAACAAGAGGAGGATGCTTCTATGAAGCGGAGAACCTTCATTGTGATGTCGATCCTGGCCGTTCTCTTGAGTTCCTGTGTGACTGCAAAGAACATTCAGGTGCCGATTGAAAAAATGCCCATGGAACAGGCAAGAATTGCTCTTATTAAGCCGTTTCTGGAGAACACTCGGGATTTCGGGAATAATCTTGCCCGCATTATGCTCAACGACTATACTTTCGTAAGCATTCAACAGACAACGAATAGAGATTATTTTTATAGGTTCGACCGAAAAAGAGAGGACTTGCCTAAGCACGCCTATCTTATCGTGAGGATGAGCGAGAACCCTGTTCTTATGACCAAGACTGCTTCCAATGGGAACGGCATAGTAGAGCTAGATGGTGCGACCGTTGGACTTATACCCACCGACGAGCCGGTGGTGATCAACGGTGATAAGTTTTCCATCAAATTTACAACTACAGATTTCCATGAGGCATTCCTGCCCTGGGTGATTGAAGAAAGAGGCGATTATGTGGACGGGCTCGTAATGTGGTTCAAGGACAAAAAAACAAAAGATGCGAAGATGCGCGAGATGGCATCGCTTTGGCTTTCGGCCTTTCCGGAGCTTAGCTACAAGAAGAATTAGCGCTCTTGTCCTGCTACACTGCTATAAAGTTGTTAGTCCTGGATATCCACATTGCTTTTCTTGCCAGTGGTTAGCCCCAGAACCTCTCGAGTGCCGTTCTTGCGACTTTGTTGTGGTGCTGCGTCGTACGCATGTTCGAGCGCTTATTGCTTTCCTTTTCCATTCTCTTTTCCGCTGCCGTTCGATTTGCCACTTTGCGGGTTGCTGCTTTTGCCTCCCCCCGCCCCGCTGCCAGAAGTTTCCCCAGATGCCGGTTTTGCAGTTTTGACATACTCGAGCACGTGTTTGACCGTCTCCTCTTTCGATACTCCGCTCTTTCTTGAGGCCGCAAGCTCGTCCAGCACATAGACAAAATCGGAGTTACGCCAGCCGCTTGATATAAGCGCTTCGGCCACCGCAATAGTATCAATCGTCTCTAGTTGATATTCTTTCTTGGCGATTACCACTACGGAAAGGGCGGATAATGCCCTGCCAACCGCAGGGTCTGTCTTGCCAAGCTTTTTTATTGAAGCATCGAGGGCGGCATCTAGCTCTTCCGCAACCATGCCAGTTCGGAAAAGCAAAACGGCTTGCTGAGTCATTGTGGTCGCCTTTTGGCTGTTCCGGGGGAAGAGCCCCCGTGTCTGCAAAGCAGTTGCAAAACTCAACATAGAACCAACGTCCGTTTGAAGCGCCTTGAGCAAGGCTTCGGGTTGGATTTGCTTTCGAGCGCCCTCCTCAAGCCGCATGACGAGCAGTTTTTCTTCCAAACCGACGGCAGAGACCGATTTGGCCAAATCTTCAACCGCGGGTCGAATGGGAGCATACCTGCGCGCATCGGTGGAGGAGAACCATCGCTGCAAATCTTGCGCAAACGAAAATGCTGGTACAATGATAAATGCGCACAATGAGAACAAAAAAACCAGTTTCAGTAGGTTACGAGAAGAGCGCCCCGCGCGATCTGTGCAAGGCATTAAACCTGGCTTCTGTTTCCGCACCCTACCTTCTCCAGAATTCTCTGTTTCTCTCATAGCTTTTCTCTCATAGCTTCCTCACACAACATCCGTCGGCACCCAGACTCGGGCTCAGAGCCGCAGCAGGCTGGATGTGCCGCCAAAACCGTCATCAATCTGAGCCATCGCCGACGGGTCAGCAACCCACTGCTGCCCATCAATCACAAAATTGTAGGCATAAACCTGTCCCTTCGTTAGTCGAACCGTGATCTCCCACGTACCATCTTCTGAAACCTTCTTGAGCTCATAGTTTGAAGCATCCCAGGAATTAAAGTCCCCTGCCAACTGAACAGACTGTGCGCTCGGGGCCTCAAGGACAAAGTGGACCGTCGCCGTCGCAGAATTCTGCTGGACATACATTCCAATACCAACACCTATCGATAAGATCAGAATCGCCGCTGCTGCCATAGCCCATGCAGGCATCCGCTTTCGATTTCTGGATAATTGTACAGTTTTTCGGCCGGCACTCTTGTCCAGGTCGATTCCCTCCATCACTGCATCTTCAAAGTTCCTGTCCGGGCTAGTGAGTATTGACAGGTCAGATATAGATCCCGGCAAATCTCTTTTGAGGAGCGGAATGAGCCCAGCAAAGCGACTGGCACACTCAGGGCACTCCTCACAGTGAGAAAGAAAAGCGTTTAGCTGAGAGGGGTCAGCTTCACCCTGCTCCCAGGCGTCAAGAACTGAAAATGCTTCTTTACAGGTCATCATTGGTGGATACTCCATGAATCGTCCCTTGGTTGCGGTGTTTTCTCTCTTCCAGCCCTACCAAGGCTGCCTTGTTCCACTTCACGTCCTTCTCCACTCCCTTCAAGCTCACTTCGAAGAATCTTGCGGGCGCGGAAGAGTCTCGATTTGACTGCTTCTTCGCTAAGGCCCAAGGCCTCTGCAGTCTCAACAATCGACAATTCACCAAAATAGTAAAGTTCGACAGGCTGGCGCATCTGATTGGGCAGCTTGGCAATGGCGCGGTAAAGCGCCTCAAATTGCAGTGATCTTTCAGCCTCGTCAGAAGGATCCATGGCGGGGCTGACTGCAGTTTCGTTACCAAAGGCTTCCAAAGTCCTTTTGCGGGATTCAGAAGACCGAAAGTGAGATCTAAGCCGATTTGCCGCTATCGCAAAAAGCCAGGATGAGAATCGCTCGCCCTTCTTGAACGTCGGCAGGGATTTGAATGCGCGAATAAAGATCTCTTGCGCCACATCCTGTGCCTCGTCGTCGAAATGCAGCCGGGAGCGGCAGTACGAGATCATTCGCGGACCATAGACTCGAATAATCTGTCTGAATGCGTCTGTGTCGCCTTCTTCGATTCGCTTTATGACGGCTTCTTCGAATCCTGGTTCTCCAGCTCCCTTCTGATCCTCACTCATTGTCACGAGTATAGCATTTTTCAAGATGAGAAGCCAAGTTTCCCAGAATCAGCGCCACTAGCTTGATGCTGCAGGCGGCTATTTGCGGTGATTTGCGATTTGCGGCTTCCGTCGACGGTTTTGTGCAGCCTCCTGAGGAACTGCCCAAAAAACACAGACGAATAAAGCACCCTAAGGATTCTTTCGTTTTTTTTGCAACCAAGGTCCGAAGGCAGGAGTATCCAAGGGCACCAATCCTGAAAAGGAAAATTCTGGAGGTCGAAAATGAAAAAAGGCAGAAAGATTCTTGTGTTGTTTTCCGTGGCAATCCTGATATCTGCGTCAGTCCCACAGGTATTTGCGCAGACAACCGATCCCGTTGTTCCGGGCCCCACAGCTACAGAAGACGATCACCTAAGGCTTTTTGCGCGATTGAGCGAGAAATACAATGTAGAAGTTGCCTCGCTCACGGTCTTGCTGGAACAAGGTTATGAGCCGAACGAGATTTGGCTGGCACTCGAGCTCAGGACACTTACACCAACCCTCACCATGGAACAGGCCCTTGCAGCTGCCCAAACAGTCGATGGCCGAGGCTGGGGTGTTCTGGCCAACATGCAGGGCATAACCCCTGGTTCCGATGAATTCCACGCGCTCAAGACCCAGCTTTCGCTCAACACCAATACGGCCAGAAGGGCAAATGCGGCAAATAGGGCGAATACAGCGAGCACACAAGGCGCGAATGGCTCAGGCTACCGGAATGGGTACAAGGATGACGATGGTGACGGAATCTGCGACAACGACTGCAATGGTGATGGCATTCCCAATCGCGATGGTACAGGAAGCCGCAATGGTGCTGGGAGCCGCAATGGTGCTGCTGGCGCGAATGAAAGAGGCAGAAAGCAGGGACCAGGAAAAGGGCGAAGCTAGAGCGTGGCCTTTGCCTAAGGCGTAAGGTTTAGGTAAGGGGTTGACTCCAGGTAAGGGGTTGACTCCAGCCCAAAAACCAAAAACCTTGAACAATGTTCTACTGCAGTGTGCTGCGTTTCCTGCAACAGGTCTGTGTTCCACACAATATGGACACAGGCCTGTTTTTTGTTGAATACTACATCCCATGGAATTGCTGTCGCCGGCAGGAAGTGCCGACAAACTGCGCTACGCTTATCGTTTTGGCGCTGACGCCGCATACATTGGCTTGCCGCTTTTTAGCCTTAGGGCCCAGGCCGAGAATATCGATGACGAAGACCCTCTCGCCCCAGAAAGAATCGAGGCCATAAAGCGCGAATTTGTTGGGCGCAAGCTGTATTGCACCATCAATATCTTTTTTCATAACGACGACGTATCGGCGCTCGAGAAGGCAATTCCCCGCATTGCCGAGTACCCTTTCGATGGCTTTATCGTAAGCGATCTTGGGGCGTACGAGCTCTTGCGCACTCATTTCCCTGATTGTGAGTATCATTTGAGTACGCAGGCCAATAACACAAACTGGCGGTCCGCAAAAATCTATCACGATATTGGTTTTAAGCGCATTGTGCCTGCACGGGAGCTTTCGCTGGATGAGATCCGTTGCATAAAGGACCACGTGCCCGAGCTCGAAGTCGAGGCATTTGTGCACGGAGCTATGTGCATGGCCTACTCAGGACGCTGTTTTCTTTCCTCGTGGCTTACAGGGAAGTCGGCAAATCTGGGTGACTGCACACAATCCTGCCGCTGGCATTACAAAGTCTATCTGGAGGAAGAAAAAAGACCCGGGCAGCTCCTGCCAATAGAAACCGGTTCTACAACCCATGGCGGTTATACCCTCGTCATGTCCTCGCGCGACCTTTGTATGATCGACCACATCGATGAACTCAAAGCCGCGGGGGTCGACAGCGTCAAGATCGAGGGGCGCATGAAAAGCCTCTATTATGTCGCACTTGTAACGCGCGCCTATCGCTACGCCATCGATCACCCAGGTGCGGACAATCCATATCGTGGGGATCTCTCGGCAGTCAGCCATCGCGAATACGACACTGGGTTCTATTTTGGCCGCAGTGGCATGGATTTGTCTGCCACCAAGGCGTACAAACAGAGCCACCTCTTTGTGGGAAGCGTGGAAGCGCCACCACATGACCTTATCAACAGCGACGGGTTGCCTGTTAAATTCGACGAGCTTGCCTCGCGCTTCGGCGCCGTCGGATCCAACGACGAGACCTGGTCCGCTCCCGTCTATGTGGACATGAAGAACACCATCTCCCTCTCCGACACCTCGCGCCCCCTAGAACTGCTCGGCCCTGAATCGCAAGCCATTCGCCTGGACCGGAGCGAAGTACGATTCTTTGACACCGACGGCGCCTCGCCAGACCAGATCCGCCACGGCAAGCCCTGGTTCATGCAGGTGCGGCTAAGGTCCGGACAGTCCTGCCAGCCCGGGCTGTATTGGCTATTGCGCACCTCAGATTCGCTGGACCGCTAACGGAATTCTAGCTCAAATTCGAAACTAGAGATAAAGAGATTGTGCCTCAAACAAAACTGTGCCCATCCCCTTGACAAAATAGATAAAAAAATATTTATATTATTGTGTCTTCAACCCGAAACCTACAGGGTGTAGGATGCAAGAGGAATGAGAGGAATCGTGCTTGTTGTTTAAGGAGCCCTCGAATGAAGAAAGTCAAAGTAACCGTATGTTTGGGAACCGCGTGCTACCTTCTTGGCGGCCAAGACATTCTCAAACAACTCAAAAACCTTAAGGCAAAGTATGGCCCAGCTATGGAATACGAGGGCGTTCCATGCCTTGGCCAATGCGCAAAAGGCAAACAGACCAAAGCCCCTTTCGTGCGGGTAAACAACATCGTCGTTGAGCAGGCCACCATCGAAGCAGTCGATGCTGCCATCGCTTCGGTGCTCGAGTCCGCCCCCGCGGTGTGAGATATGGCTACTCAGCGAACAACCA
>Ga0209098_1001627_pt1 | contig 21090 bp, 19 predicted proteins | sample AD_JPNHW1_MetaG_FD_184429 | JGI IMG/M metagenome (GOLD analysis project Ga0209098, IMG submission 184429) | Active sludge microbial communities of municipal wastewater-treating anaerobic digesters from Japan - AD_JPNHW1_MetaG (SPAdes) (version 2) | ecosystem: Engineered > Bioreactor > Anaerobic...
TGATGCGCCAGCCGCTGGAAGACGGCACGGTGTCCATCGCGCGCGCGGCGGCTTCGGTGACGTTCCCGTGCCGGTTCATGCTGGTGGCGGCGATGAATCCGTGTCCGTGCGGGCACTACGGCGACGCGAAGCGGGAATGCCGCTGCACGCCGATCCAGATGCAGCGCTACCGCAATCGGATTTCGGGGCCGCTGCTGGACCGGATCGACATCCACGTCGAGGTGCCGGCGATGGAATACCAGCAGCTCGCCTCGCTGGAAAAGGGCGAGGGTTCGGCGCAGATCCGCGCGCGGGTGGTGGCGTCGCGCGTCGTGCAGCGCGAGCGGTTCGCCAAAGGCAAGAGCGCGCACGCGATCCACTGCAACGCCAACATGCGCTCGAAGGACGTCCACAAGCACTGCGTGCTGGACGACGCGGCGCAGGGGTTGCTCAAGGCCGCGATGGCCGATCTGCACCTGAGCGCGCGGGCCTACGACCGCATCCTGAAGGTGGCGCGCACCATCGCCGACCTGGCCGGCGCGGCCGACCTCGCCGCCGACCACGTGGCCGAGGCGATCCAATATCGCTCGCTGGACCGGCAATATTGGGCGTGAAGCCGGCCGAGCCGACGGTTCTTGACATCGGCGGCGCCTTGGGGCTCAATCCCGGACTAGACATTCGTTCAACCCGAAGGAGATTCCTATGGCATCCAAGGTCAGCGTCGTCGGCATCGTGGCATGGGTTTTGGTGGTGATTTTGGCCATCGGCGCGGGGGCGCTGGGGTTCTTGTTCAAGTCGCAATCGAGCCAAGCGGCGGGCCTGCGGGAGGCGTTGCAGCAAGTGGCGGCCACGGCGGGAGTGCAGGAATGGACGCCGGCGGCCGAAGCGCCGGCGACGACCAATGCGGCGGGCGAAGCGGCCGCGGCTCCGGCGGCGCAGCCGTTGACGGCCGCCGCGCTCGCAGAGGCGGCGACCTTGGAGAGCGTCGTGCAGCAGGTGCAGACGGCCATCCAGGGAACGCAGCAGGAATTGGCCACCACGAAGGACGCGCTGACGGCCGCGCAGGGCGAAACTTCCGGTGCGAAGACGGAAGCGGCCGGCCTGGCGCAGAAGATCCAAGAACAGACGGCGGCCGCCGAAGCCGCGGCGAAGGACCTCGCGGCGAAGGAAGAAGCGCTGGCCGCCGCCAAGGCCGAAGCCGAAAAGGCCGCGCAGGAAACGCAGGCCGCCCAGGAAGCCGCCGCCCAGCAGAAGGCCGAGCTGGAGAAATCCATCGAGGGATTGAAAGCCCAGCTGGCCACCGAAACGGCGCGCCTGCAGGCGGAGTTGGAAGCGGCCCGGCAGGCGGCGACCGCTGCCGAAACCGCGGCGATGGCGCCGGCGGAAGGCGCGCCGGCGGCGGAAGGAATGGAAGTCGTTGCGGAAGCCGCGTCGGCGGAAGAAGCGGCTGCGGCCGAAGCGCCGGTGGAGGAAGAATTGCCCGGCCGTGTGATCGGCCAGTCCGGCATGATCGCCCTCATTCGCTATCTGCCGGCGGACCAAAGCATGCGCCTGCGCCTGCTGGACGGGCAGGAATTGACCTATCACGGCGTGCCGCCGGCGATCTACGACGAGCTGGTGGGAAATCCCGAGAAGCTGGACGTGGTCTATCGCTTCAAGATCCAGGGCGAATACAAGAGCCTGCCGCCGGACAGCGTCGTGGTGCGGAAATTCTACAAGTGGCAGCGCCGCCATCGTTCCGCCGCGGGCGACGTGCGCGTGATCGATCCGCCCGCGCCGCCGGCGGAAGAGGCCGCGCCGGTCGAGGCCGCGGTCGCGGCGCCGGAAGCGGAAGCCGCGCCCGCCGAAGCGGCAGAAACGGTGGAATTCCCCGCGGAACCCGCGGCGCCGGAAGCCGCGCCGGCCGGGAATTGATGCGCGTTCATCCGAGCGACGCCAGGGCCGGGCATGCGCCCGGCCCTTCGCGTTGGCGCGGAAAGCATTGAACGGCGCCGGGGCTTGGGGTAGAAAAAGAGGGCTTTGCGGAGGAAAACGAAGATGAGCGACGACAAACAGACCGGCGACATGTTCCAAGGACTCGTGATTTCGCTGGCGGCGGCCACGATGCAGCATCTGGGCAAGACGCTGAATCCCGTCACGCACAAGATCGACAAGAACCTGCCGGCGGCGCAATCCACGATCGACATGCTGGACATGCTCGCGGCCAAGACGAAGGGCAATTTGTCCGACGCCGAAGACAAGCTGCTGAAGGGCGTGCTGGGAGAACTGAAGCTGAATTACGTCGAGACGCTGAACGATAAGCCGGAAGAACCCGCGGCCGAGAAAAAGCCGGAACAGGCCGGTTGATCCATGGGCGCGCGTTTTCTCCGGCCCAAGCGGCTTCTGACGCTGGCGCTGCTGGCGGTCGCGGTGGCCGCGGCGGCGTGGTGGCTGGTCCACGTGCCCTACGATCCGCTGGCGATCTACCGGCCGGTGCCCGCGTCGGCCACGTTCGTGGGCCGGCACCTGCGGCTGCCGGCGCGCTGGAACGATCTGCTGGCGAATCCGCTGGCGCTGGCGCTGATGCGGACCGCGCGCGTGCGCGTCGAAGATGCGGCGGCGCTGGCGCAGGACGCGGAGTCTCGGAAATGGTTCGAGAAGCTGGCGGGGCGGGAAGGCACGCTGGCCTATCTGCCGGGGCGGGGCGCGGCGCCGGCGTGGATGGCGGTGAGCCATCTCGGCGGCGAAAGCCAGAAGCTGCGCTGGCAATTGGCGCTGTTTCGCGTGCCGGGCTTCGAGCGGATGAAGGCGTTTCCGGGGCGTTCGGTGTGGCGCGTGGACACGCCCGACCTCGAACCGGGGCAGCATCTGGCGATCGCTTTCGGCGAAGGGGTGCTCATGGCCTGCCTCTCGACCGATCCGCTGGCCATCGAGGAAGTGCTGGCGGCCTACGACGGCCGCGGCCAACGCCTGCTGGAACGCGAGCCGGGCTTCGCGCAATTCGCGGCGGCCGACGACCGGCGGATGCCGGATCGCTTTTGGATTCGCGACGACAGCGAATTCGCCGCGCCGGCGGCGCCGGGGATTTCCGTGGACGTGCCGACGCTGCGCGCGGACGCGATTTCGCTGGCGGCCGCGACGGCGGGCGCGGAAGCCGTGCCGCCGGACCGGCCCTCCGCCGTGGATCTGGGCCCGCTGGCCCGCCGGCTGGGCGCCGCGCCCTGCTGGGCGACGGCGGTGCGGCGCGAGGCGCTGCTGCAAGTATGGACGCGACCGGATTTGACGCGCACCGCGCGGCACGCGTTGCGGATGCTGCTGGACGTGGCGACGGCCGACCGCATCGTCGCGGTGGGCATGGACGGCGACTTGAGCGGGCGCCTGACGTGGGGGCTCATGCGGACCTTGGGCCTGTCGGGCCTGCGCGTGCCGACGCTGCTGCTGGCGACGCCGGCGCCCGATCCGGCGGCGGCGCAGGCGGCGATCCAGCGGGTGCTGGATGCGAGCAACGCGCGCTACAAGGCGGCGTTCGTTCTCCAGCCGGCGTCCGCGCCGGCGGCGACGCTCTACGTCCTGGCCAGCGCGGGCGGCAACGAGTGGGTGGACGAATTGGCGCTGGCGGATCGGCCGGCCTATGCGATCTTGGACGGCTGGCTGCTGGCGGCGAGCAATCTCGATGCGCTCCAGAAGCTGGCGCAGGCGGGTCCGGCGGCGGCGATGCCGGACTGGGCCGCGGCGCTGGACGAAACCGCCGCGACTGCGGTTTGGATCGATCTGGCGCGCACCGGCAAGTTGGCGCGCGACGCCATCGCCACCTGGTCCATGGCGCAGATGTTCCTCAACGGCGGCAGTTCCCAGGCCGCGCGCGAACGGCTGAACGAGGCCAAGGCGTGGATCGACGCCTTCGCGCCGCTGGGCATCGCGCGGGCGCGGCTCGGCCGGCGGAACGACCGCACCGAGCTGACGCTGGATTTGGGATTGTCCGCGTTGGCGGCGACGGAGTAGGATGCCCCGCACCATGAGCGACACGCTGGTCATCGTCCCGACCTACAACGAAAAAGAAAACGCCGAACCCATCGCGCAGGCGGTGCTGGCGGCCTGTCCCGAAGCGGATCTGCTGTTCGTGGACGACAACTCGCCGGACGGCACCGGCCAGTTGGCCGACCGGATGGCGGCCGAAAATCCGCGCGTCCACGTGATGCATCGGCAGCAGAAGCAGGGGCTGGGGCGGGCCTACGTCGCGGGCTTCCGCTGGGCGCTGGAGCGACCGGAATATCGCTTCGTCATGGAAATGGACGCCGATTTCTCGCACGATCCGAAGGCGGTGCCGCAGCTGCGCGCGACGGCGCAGAAGGCGGATCTGGTGCTGGGCTCGCGCTACGTCGGCGGCATTCGCGTGGTGAACTGGCCGCTGAACCGGCTGATCCTGAGCACGGGGGCGGCGCTCTACGTGCGCTTGATCACGGGCATGCCGTTCACCGACCCGACGGGCGGGTTCAAGTGTTTCCGCCGCGAGGTGCTGGCGGCGATCGATTTGGACAACATCCATGCCAGCGGCTATTCCTTCCAGATCGAAATGACGCACACGGCCTGGCATCTGGGCTTCCGGATCGTCGAATCGCCGATCACGTTCGAAGAACGTCGCGAGGGGCAGTCCAAGATGAGCGGCGGCATCATCAACGAAGCGTTGTGGATGGTCTGGAAGCTGCTGGCGCGGTGCGGATTCCGGCGCCGGCCGCGCGTCGTCCATCCGCAGAGCGTGGCGGCGGGGCCGGCGGCGGGATGAAGACGCTGCGCACGCTGGTCCACCTGCTGAGGGTGAAGCAGTGGACGAAGAACGCCGTGGTGTTCGCGGCCTTCGTCTTCGCCTTCGGCGACCAGCAGCAAAACCTGGCCGCGTGGGAATTGTGGAAGGTGTGTCTGGCGGCGCTGGCGTTTTCGCTGGTGTCGAGCGCGGTCTACGTGTTCAACGACCTGAAAGATGCGCCGCAGGATCGGTTGCATCCCATCAAGTGCCGCCGGCCGATCGCGTCGGGCGAAGCGGGGCCGGGGTTGGCGTGGGGAGTGGGTTTGGCGCTGCTGGCGGCGGGCATGGGCGGCGCTTGGCGGTTGGGACCGGAATTGCTGGCGGTGCTGGGGGCCTATCTCGCGCTGCAGATCGTCTACACGCTGGGGCTGAAGCGGCTGGCGCTGGTGGACGTGATCGTGATTTCGCTCGGCTTCGTGCTGCGGGCGCTGGCGGGGGCGGTGGTGATCCACGTCAAGATCAGTCCGTGGCTGCTGGTGTGCGCGATGATGCTGGCGCTGTTCCTGGGGCTGTGCAAGCGGCGGCACGAAAAGGTGAACTTGGCCGGGCTGGGCACGCGCGCGGCGCTGGACGGCTACGACGAGCGGCTGCTCGACCTGCTCATCGCCCTGACGGCGGCGGCTTCCTTGGTTTGCTATTCCATCTACACGCTCTGGCCCGAAACGGTCGCCAAGTTCGGAACGCCGTGGCTGGGCGCGACCATTCCGTTCGTCGTTTTCGGGCTGTTCCGCTACATGGATCTGGTGTATCGCCGGGATCAGGGCGATCGGCCCGAGCACATTCTGCTGACGGACGTTCCGTTGATGGCCGACGTGGCGCTCTATGGCCTGACGGTGCTGGGCGTGCTTTTGGCGCGCTAAAGCGTTTTCACGCGCCAGGGCCATTTTATTTGACGCCGCCGGGGCCGAAAAGGGAGACTGTCCCGCGATTGCGCACATGTTTTCCGTTAGGAAGGAGCCAACCATGAAAATCATTTCCAAGATCGACCACAACGTCCTTCGCCGGACCGTCCAGCGCGCCAAGGAACGGAACATCGTCCTGCCGACGTTCGCCCAGCAAAAGAATCCCAAGCTGATTTCGCCCAAGATCCAGGACCAGCTCAAGAAAATCGGGTTGCAGGACGTCAATCCGCTCAACCTCTTCCGCATCACCTGGAAGAACGACCCCAAGACCGGCGGCTTCGGCGAGGGCAACTGGCTGGAATTCCCGAAGGAAATCACGGGCGTGGACGCGCGGATCGTCGGCCTGATGGGCCGCTATTTCCCGACGGGCGCGCACAAGGTAGGCGCGGCCTACGGCTGTCTGGTGCCGCGGTTGGTGAGCGGCAACTTCGACCCGACGACGCAGAAAGCCGTCTGGCCTTCGACGGGCAACTACTGCCGCGGCGGCGCGTTCGACTGCGCCCTGCTGGCTTGCCCGGCCATCGCCATCCTGCCCGAAGGCATGAGCCAAGAGCGCTTCCAGTGGCTCAAGAGCATCAAGACCGACGAGATCATCGCCACGCCCGGCACCGAGTCGAACGTGAAGGAAATCTACGACATGTGCTGGCAGCTCCGGCGCGAGCGCGGCGACAAGATCGTGATCTTCAACCAGTTCGAGGAATTCGGCAACGCCATCTGGCACTACAACATGACCGGCGGCGTGATCCAGGAGATCTACGAGAACAACTTCAAGACGCACCACAGCCGCTTGGCGGGTTACGTCAGCGCGACGGGCTCGGCCGGCACGATCGCGGCGGGCGATTTCCTGCGCACGAAGCATCCGGGCCTCCGCGTGGTGGCCAGCGAGGCCCAGCAGTGTCCGACGCTGTACCAGTACGGTTTCGGCGCGCACCGCATCGAAGGCATCGGCGACAAGCACATTCCGTGGATCCACAACGTCCGCAACACCGACGCGATTTCCGCGGTGGACGACGAGCAGGTCATGCAGCTCCTGCGGCTGTTCAACGAAAAGGCCGGGCGCGACTACCTGAAGAAGCAGGGCGTGCGCGACGACGTGCTCGCCAAGCTGCCGGCCGCCGGCATTTCCGGCATCTGCAATCTGGTCAGCGCCATCTGGGCGGCGCGCTACTACGACATGGACGGGCGCGACGTCATTTTCCTGCCGCTGACGGACTCGATGGACCTGTACGCCTCGCGCCTCGCCGAAATGGCCGCGCAGCACGGGCCCTACAACGCCGACTTGGCGGCTCGCCACTACGGGCGCTTCCTCGAGGGCTGCAACCCGACCACCTTCCGCGAGCTGAACTACTTCGACCGGAAATCGCTGCACAACTTCAAGTACTTCACCTGGGTGGAGCAGCAGGGCAAGCACAGCGAAGACCTGCGCGCCATGTGGGACGAGGATTTCTGGAAGGGCGTGTTCGATCCGGCGCAGGTCGCCGAATGGGATCGCCTGATCGACGATTTCAACGCCGCCACCGGCGTGCTGAAAACCATGTAACAAGCAAGGAGAAAAGACAACATGAGTTCGAAACTGTACGCGGAAGCCAAGAAGCGCGAAGGCGCGATCGCCAACTTCCTGAAGGACGTCGCCAGCATCCCCTCCCTGAGCAGCCAGGAAGGCGACGTGGTCAAGTTCATGGCCGCGGCCATGAAGAAGATGGGCTACGACGAAGTCGTCATCGACGGCATGGGCAACCTGCTCGGCCGCATCGGCAACGGCCCGCGCGTGATCGCCTTCGACGGCCACTGCGACACCGTCGACGTGGGCGACATCACCCTGTGGAACAAGGTCAAGCCCTATCCGTCCATCATCAAGGACGGCAAGGTCTACGGCCGCGGCGTGACCGACCAGAAGGGCGGCGTGATCACCTCCATCTACGCCATGGCCATGCTGAAGGAACTCGGGATGGTGCCGAAGGAACTGACCATCTGGGTGGTCGCCAGCGTGCAGGAAGAGGATTGCGACGGCCTGTGCTGGCAGTACATCGTCAAGGAAGGCAAGCTGCGTCCCGAAGTCGTCGTCTCGACCGAGCCGACGAGCCTGCAGATCTACCACGGCCACCGCGGCCGCATGGAAATCGAGATCGAGACCAAGGGCGTCTCCTGCCACGGCTCGGCGCCGGAGCGCGGCGTCAACGCCGTCTACAAGATGGCCGGCATCATTCAGGACATCGAGAAGCTCAACGAGCGCCTGCCGATGATCAAGCCGCTGGGCAAGGGCACCGTGACCATCAGCCACATCCGTTCGACTTCGCCGAGCCTGTGCGCGGTGGCGGACAGCTGCACGATCCACCTCGACCGCCGCCTGACGACGGGCGAGAACGAGCAGACCAGCGTGGCCGAACTGAAGGCGCTGCCCAGCGTCCAGAAGGCCGGCGCGGAAGTCCGCGTGCTGGAATACTCCGTCCCGAGCTGGACGGGCCTGGTGTATCCCACCAAGAAGTACTATCCCACTTGGCACATCGAGGAAACCACCCCGCAGGTCACCAGCGCCGTCGCCGGCTACAAGGCCGCCCTCGGCGAAGACCCCGTGGTGTCCTACTGGGTGTTCAGCACCAACGGCGTGTCCATCTGCGGCATGTTCGGCATTCCGTGCATCGGCTTCGGCCCGGGCCACGAGAAGTTCGCGCATTTCCCGAACGAGGAAATCGACGTCGAGCACCTGACCCGCGCCACGGCCTTCTACGCCAGCTTCGCGATCGAATACGCGAAGACCCCCGTTCCGGCGAAGAAGTAATCCGCACCCCGGCGTGCGCGCAAACGCAAGGGAGCTCCGGCTCCCTTGCGTTTTTTCATGCGGCGCCGCGGTCGGATGCGACAAAAACGTCGTCCCGCGAAACCAAGGTCTTGCTTGACGCTCCGGCCCTTCTCTTGGCACACTGACCACCCTTGAAAAACGCGCCTTTTGGCCGGCCCCGAACGGGCTTGCGCTTGTGCCGTCCGGAAGACGAATTCGCAAACGACAAGGACGGAGGACCGCGCATGCTCGTCGAAAAGATCAACAACGAATACCGCTTCACCAGCCCCAGCGTCGATGGCGCTTTCGTGGTCAAGTTGACCCTCAAGGGCAAGGAAGAAAGCCTCAACACCATTTCGGTGGCCATGTCCGCCTCCTTCCCGCAGCGGAAGCTCAAACCGGGCACGATCCGCGCCTCCATCGGCGAAGAGCGCTGGAAGAACTTCATGCGCATGAAGAAGCTCAAGCTGGCCTCCATGTTCATCGAGCCGCACGGGAAGAACTTCATTCCGCACAATTTCTAGGATCCGCTCCGGATCCGGACCGTCAAAACACGAACCCCAAGGAAGAACCATGCTCTATCTGAATGAAAAAGACCTGCTGAAGATCGGCATCCGCTGGAACGAGACGATCGACAATCTCGAAAAGGCCGTCGCATGCCTGGACAAGAAGGACTATGCCCAGCCGGTGAAGCCCTACCTGCGCTACCGCGATCTGACGAACCGCATCATCGCCATGCCGGCGTTCGTCGGCGGCGACGTCAATCTCGCCGGCATCAAGTGGATCGCCAGCTTCCCGGGCAACATCGACCACGGCCTGCCGCGCGCGCACAGCGTCGTGGTGCTGAACCAGGCCGAGACCGGCGTGCCCGTCGCCGTCATCAACACGGCGCTGCTGAGCATCGTGCGCACGGCTTCCGTGTCGGGCATGATGATCCGCCACTTCCTCAAGGCCCGCCCGCTGCAAAAGGCGAACGTCGCCATCATGGGCTGGGGCCCGATCGGCCGCCGCCACTACGAGATGGTCTCCGAAATCATGAAGGGCCAGATCAACAAGATCTCCCTCTACGACATCCGCGGCGTCGATCCGAAGACGATCGCCGGCCCGGCCAAGGACAAGACCGTCGTGGTCAATTCCTGGCAGGAAGCCTATGCGGACGCGGACGTCTTCATCACCTGCACGGTGTCGAAGGCGCCGTACGTGGATCAGAAGCCGAAGGCCGGATCGCTGCAGCTCAATTGCTCCCTGCGCGACTACAAGACCAGCATCCTCGACCACACGAAGGCCATCATCGTGGACGATTGGGAGGAAGTTTGCCGCGAGAAGACCGACATCGAGATGATGCATCTCGAGCGCGGCCTGCAGGAGAAGGACACGAAGAACATCGCCGACGTGGTCTACCACAACGCGATGGCCGCCTGGCCGAAGGAGATGCCGATCATGTTCAACCCGATGGGCATGGCCGTCTTCGACATCGCGACCGGCCGCTACTTCATCGACAAGGCCAAGGCCCTGAAGGTCGGCCGGGAATTGGAATAAGGCGCGCATGGAACCGAGAAAGAAGATCTACGACAGCATGCTGGAGCTCATCGGGAACACCCCGATGGTCCGGCTCAACAAGATTCCCGCGGGCACGGGCTCCGAGATCCTGGTCAAGCTGGAGTACATGAATCCTTCGGGCAGCCTGAAGGACCGCATCGCGCTGGAGATGATCCGGGCCGCGGCGGCCCGGGGCGAACTGAAGCCCGGCGCCACCATCATCGAGTCGAGCACCGGCAACACCGGCTTCGCGCTCTCCAGCGTCGGCCGCATGCTGGGCTACAACGTCACCATCTATGAAACCATGCCCGGCAAGGCCGGCGCGGAAAAATCGAAGATGATGCGGAACGTCGGCGCGGAAGTGCGCCTGATGGAGCCCGAGGACATCGAGCACCTGAAGGAACGCAGCATCGCCGGCGCCGAAGTGGAACTGCCCGGCCGCCAGCTCTGCCTGGAGGACGAGACGAACCACCCCGGCAAGATCTGGTGGGCGCGCCAGTTCAGCAACGAGGACAACTGCAAGTCGCACTACGTCACCGCGCAGGAAATCCTCGAGCAGACCGACGGCAAGCTCGACGTCTTCGTCCAGTCCATCGGCACCGGCGGCAGCGTCGCCGGCATCGCGAAGGTCCTGAAGAAGGAAATTCCGAACCTGAAGGTCATCGGCATCCAGCCGGCGAGCTCCAAGGAACCGTGGCACGTGGGCATGGATTTTCCGTCCACGCCGATCAAGGGCGGCATCGTTTCGCAGATGCTCAAGGCGGACGGGCTGATCGACGAGCTGGTGATGGTGACCGACACCATCGCCCGCGAGATGACGCACCGCCTGTGGCTCGAGGAAGGCGTCTACTGCGGCGTGTCCTCCGGCGCGAACGTGCACTTCGCCCTCGAAGAGATCAAGAAGGCCAAGGGCAAGAAGCTGCGCGCGGTCACGCTGATGTGCGACCACATGAACCGCTACCTGACCGAAGAACGCTACGTGACCTAGTTTTCCGGACAGAACCCCTCGCGGCGGTTCGCCGCGCGGGGCACGGAAGAAGGTTTTCCGCATTGCGGAAAACCTTCTTTCTTTTTTTAGCCCCTCCACGGCCTTGCGCCGTGGGAGGCAAAGTTTGCTCCCCCACCGCACGAGGCGGTGGGGCCCGCCTCTCAATTTCCGGGACGATGCTTGGCCGTGAAGAGCAACACGGCGACGCTGCCGGGCGGGAAGCCCGGATCGGCGGCATAGCGCCGCAGGGCCAGGAACGGCGCCGCGGCCGACGCTTCGAGATCCAGCCCCGCCTCGCGCCCGAGCCTTTGCGCTTCGAGGAAATCGGCGTTCTTGAAATACATCGAGACTCCGTCCGTGGCCGCGAGCGTGGCAGCGACTTCGGGCGTGGTGACGTCGGAGGTGATGGAAAAGGCGACGTCTTCGGCGTAGGTGGCGCGGATCATGATGAATTTCGGAATGGCCGTGCCGCGCTCGCGCGCCAGTTGCTGGAAGCCGAGCAAAATGCCCGCGCAGCCGTCGCCGAAGCAGACGGGCAGGATCAGGAAATCGGGCGCGGCGCCGAGCGCCTCCACGATCTCGCGGGCGATGGCGGCATAGCCGCTTTTGCCCAGCTGCACCCGCTGGCCGCGGTCCTCGGGGGCGACGGAGAGGGGAAACCAGCCCTCCTTGATCTTCTCGTGCAGCGCCACCGTGCGGGCCTTCATGTCCGGCACGGTTTGAAGTTCGGCGCCGAGCTCACGCAGGGCATTGCGATAGACGGGCAGGATGTGCTGCGTGGCCAGGATCAGGCAGGGGATGCCGGCCGCCCGCGCCGCATGCGCGATGGCGAGGCCCTGGTTGCCGCTCGACGTCGCCACCACCTTGGTCGCGCCGGCCTGGATCGCTTCGGCGATGGCCGCCGGCCCCAGCCGGTCCTTGTAGGAACCCGTCGCCGAATGGATCTCGGGCTTGAGATAGACCCGGATGCCGAACTCCTGGGAAAGTTCGGGGCTGAACGTGGTGGGGCTGAGGGGAACGGTCATGGATGGCCTCGCGCAGCGGAATGGTTTCAAGGACGGAAAAATATGCGAATCGCACGGAAGATGGCAACCCCGGAAATCGCGCGGCGGCGCGGCGTCAGAAAAGGCGGCCGGCTTCGGCGGGACCGAGCCAGCGTTCGACGTAGGCTTGGACGTCGAATTTGCGGCGCAGGCCGTTGGCGTTCATGTAGCGGATCGTGCCGAACACGGGGCGTTCGGTCCAGGGGCGGTCGTGGCGGCCGAAGCACCAAGCCACGCCGACGCAGCCGTTGGGGTCGCATCCGTCCAGTTCGTATTTGTCGTTGAGGAAGAGGGCCGTTTCGAAGGCTTCCTCGGGGGTGCGGGACCATTCGAGGATCTTCTTGCCCCAGTACATGCGCATGTAGTTGTGCATCCGGCCCGAGCGGACCATTTCGGCTTGCGCGGCGTTCCAGCACGGATCGTGCGTGGCGCCGGCTTCCCATTGCGCGCGGGAGTAGACGAATTCGCGCTTGTCCTTGCGGTGCTGGTTCAGCGTCTTCAGCGCCCAGGCGGGGAGGGTGTCGTAGCGGTCGTAGCTGGGATTGAACCAGCAGGCGTTCAGGCTCAGCTCGCGGCGGACGATCAGTTGCTCGAGGAAGGCGTCGGTCGCGATGCGCGGCGCGTCGGATTCGGCGACGCGCAGGGCGATTTCGACGGGCGAGATCTGGCCGAAGTGCAGATAGGGGCTCAGGCCGGAACAGCCGTCGGCGACCGGATCGCTGGCCGCCTCGGCGTACTCGGCGAGGCGGTGCGCCACGAAGCGGTCGAGCAGCCGATGCGCGGCGGTTGCGCCGCCGACGGCCGCGGCGGCGGGCACGGAGCCGTCCACGCCCAAGCGGCGTCCCAGCGCATCGGGATCGGAAAGATCCTGCGAATTTTTCATGGGCCCCGCGAAAGGCACGGCGACCTTCGTCGGCTTGAGCGGCTGGAGGTATTCGCCGAGCAAGCGGTGGATTTTGGGCCGGATCGTGCGCGCCGCGAATTCGGCGTGGTCGGAAACGGCGGCGACCGGCAGGACGGCGTCGCCTTCGACGAGCACGACGGGGCACGCGAGACGCTTTGCGACGGCCGCGCGCCACGCGCGCTGCACGCGGAGGTAGCCGACGTCGCCGACGACCCAAGCCGCGCCTTGTGCAAGCGTGGGAATGATTTCCTCGGGCGGGCCGTGCCGGAGGCAGAAGCCGATGCCGCGCGCAGCGAGGCGTTTTTCGGTTTCGCGCAGGCCTTCGAGCATGAACCGGTAGTGCCGGCCGTTGGCGCCGGGAAACGCCGTCAGCGCGAAGCCGACGAGCACCGGCAGGCGCAAGGCGTTGGCCTGTTCGACGGCGAATTCCAGCGCGGGATTCCATTCCGCGCGTTGCGACTGCTGCATCCAATACAGGACGTATTTTCCCCGCGCCGGCGGGCGGTCGTCCGGGCGATGGATGCGGGCGGCAGGAATCATGGCCCATCTCTATCCCATTGTCGGGTCCGGCGCAAATCGGAATCCGCCCGGTTTGGCTGGGCGCAGTTGCGATTCGGCGTTTCGCCTGTTTCAAATCGAAAAGGACAGCCGCACGCTAAAGCGTGGACTACATGCAGGACCCGTTCGTAGTCCAGCCTTCAGGCTGGATTTTATTCCGGATTGATGAGCGTCCCTCCTGGGTTCGGAGTTCGGAAACAAAATGCATTTTGGACGGTTTGGGGCGTTGACGGAGGGGCGGGGCGCTCCCTACACTTTCACCGTCGGCAGACACGATTTGAGAATCCAACCCGGCAAGGAGAAACGCATGAGCACGACGGTCGGCGATTTGTTGAGGATCAAAGGCGCGAAAGTGGAGACCATCACGGCGGCGGAACCGCTGCTGGAGGCGATCCGGCGCATGAGCGAAAAGCACATCGGGTGCCTCGCGGTGGTGACCCAGACCGGCAAGCTGTCGGGCATCCTCTCCGAGCGCGACGTCCTGTGGAAGGTGATCGCCGCCGGGAAGTCGCCGAAAACGCATGCGGTCAAGGACGCCATGACGCCGTTGAAGCAGATGGACACGGTGACGCCCGCGCAGACGGTGGAGGAATGCATGGGGCTGATCTCGGGGCGGCGGCACCGCCATCTGCCGGTGCTGGAGGGCGGCAAGCTCGTGGGGATGATTTCCATCGGCGACGTGGTGAAGTTCTTGCTGGATGCCCAGCAATCGACGATCGACAGCTTGGAGAAATACATCACGGGCACGTTCTAGGAACGGCCCCGGAGGGCGCCGTCCATGTCCCCCAGCACTGCGCATGCGGTCCAGTCGGTCGTCGCCAAGTACGGCGGCGACGCAACGCGGCTGATGGACGTGCTGATCGACGTGCAGGACGAACTGGGCTGCCTGTCCCACGTGACCGCGGCGCGGATCGCAGACGTGCTGGGCATCCCGCAGGTGGACGTGGAGCAGACGACGTCTTTCTACCACTTCTTCGCGCGCGAGCCGCGCGGGAAATTCGCGGTCTACCTCAACGACAGCGTGGTGGCGGAATTCGCCGGCCGCGCGGAGGTGGCGGCGGCGTTCGCGGAAGCGGCGGGCTGCCGGTTCGGGGAGGTTTCGGCCGACGGCGTCGTCGGGTTGTTCCACACCGCGTGCATCGGAATGAGCGACCAGGAACCGGCGGCGCTGATCAATGGGCAGGTGTTTCCGGAGCTGACGCCGGCGACGGCGCGCGAGCTGGTCGCGGGCATGCGCGCCGGAAAGACGGTCGAAGAACTCAAGGGCGACCGCTGCGGCGACGGCCAGAACGCGCATCCGTTGATTCGGGCGCTGGTGCACAACCACGTCCGCCGACGCGGGGTCATGGTGTTCGACCATTATCAACCTGGCGAAGCGCTGGCCAAGGTGGTCCGGATGAGTTCCGGCGAGGTGATCGCGGCAGTCAAGGCCGCGAGCGTGCGCGGCCGCGGCGGGGCGGGGTTCCCGACGGGCATGAAGTGGGATTTCGCCCGGCGCGCGGCGAGCGACGTGAAGTACGTCTTCTGCAACGCGGACGAAGGCGAACCGGGCACCTTCAAGGACCGCGTCATCCTGACGGAACGGCCGCAGATGGTGATCGAGGGCATGGCGATCGCGGCCTACGCGGTCGGCGCGCGGCGGGGCGTGCTGTACGTGCGCAACGAGTACCGCTATTTGCGCGCCTATCTGGAGCACGTGCTGGCGGACCTGCGCGCGCAAGGGCTGCTGGGCACCGCGATCGGCGGGCTGGCGGGATTCGACTTCGACGTCAGTCTGCAGTTCGGCGCGGGGGCCTACGTGTGCGGCGAGGAATCGGCGCTGATCGAATCGGCCGAGGGCAAGCGCGGCGAACCGCGCGACCGCCCGCCGTTCCCGGTGGAAAAGGGCTACTTGCAGAAGCCGACGGTGGTCAACAACGTCGAGACGCTGTGCTCGGCGGTGCAGGTGCTGCTGAAGGGGCCGGAGTGGTACAACCGGCTCGGGACCGAGAAATCCAAGGGCACCAAGGTGCTGTGCGTGTCGGGCGACTGCGACCGGCCGGGCATCTACGAGGTGGAGTGGGGCTTTTCGGTCAACGACATCCTGAAGGAAGCCGGCGCGCGCGACGTGCAGGCGGTGCAGGTCGGCGGGCCGTCGGGCGCGTGCATCGGCCCGGACGAATTCAACCGCGTGCTGGCCTACGAGGATCTGGCGACCGGCGGCTCGTTCATCGTCGTCGGCCAGCACCGCGACCTGCTGAAAGACGTGGTGCTGAACTTCGCGCGGTTTTTCCGCGAGGAATCGTGCGGCTCGTGCGTGCCGTGCCGGGCGCTGACGGGCATGGCGCAGGTGGTGCTGGAGCGGATCGTCGCGGGCCAGGGCACGGCGGAAGACGTGGAGCGGCTGCGGGCCTGGCAGAAGATCATGCGCAACAACCGCTGCGGGCTGGGGCAGACGGCGCTGAATCCGATCGTCACCACGATCCAGAACTTCCGGCCGCTGTACGACGCGCGGCTGGCGCCGGGCGATCCGCGCTTCGTGCCGTCGTTCGACCTGGCGGCGGCGGTGCGGGACTACGACGCAGCGGTCGGGAAAGGCTAGGGAGGCGCGCCATGGCCAGCTTCGTCCGGTTCACGCTCGACGGCAAGACCTGCCTGGCGGAGGAAGGCGCGCAGCTGGTCGCGGCGGCGCGCGAGGCGGGGGTCTACGTTCCGACGCTGTGCAACTATCCGGGCATTCCGCCCAAGGGCGCGTGCCGGATCTGCACGGTGCTGGTCAACGGCATTCCGCAGACCGCCTGCACGACGAAGGTGGCCGAAGACATGAACGTGGCGACGAGCACGCCGGAGCTGGAAGCGTTCCGCAAGTCGGTCGTCGAGATCCTGTTCGCGGAAGGCAACCACCTGTGCCCCTCGTGCGAGCGCAGCGGCAACTGCGAGCTGCAGGCGCTGGCCTACCGCTACCGCGTGACGGTCTCGAGCTTTCCCTACCTGTTTCCCAAGCGCGACGTGGAGGCGTGGCACCCGAAGCTCGTCAAGGACCACAACCGCTGCATCCAATGCAAGCGTTGCATCCGCGGCATCCGCAACGCCGAGGGCCGCGCCATTTTCGCCTTCGGCAAGCGCGGCGACAAAGTCGTCATCAACATCGATCCGGACACTTCGAAGGACGTCGACGACGAACTGGCGCAACGCGCGATGGACATCTGCCCCGTCGGCGCGATCCTGCGCAAGGGCAAGGGCTTCGACGTGCCCATCGGGCGGCGCACCTACGACCGGGCGCCCATCGGCAGCGAGGTGCGGCCGTGAGCGCGAAAGCCCCCAGAAAGATCGTCGCGACGACGTCGCTGGCCGGCTGCTTCGGCTGCCACATGTCGCTGCTCGACGTCGACGAGCGGCTGCTCGACCTGATCGAGCTGGTTGAATTGCACAAGTCGCCGCTCGACGACCTCAAGACGTTCGCGAAGGAGTGCGACGTCGGCCTGATCGAAGGCGGCTGCTGCAACGACGAGAACGTGCACGTGCTGACGGAATTCCGCAAGCGCTGCAAGACGCTGGTGGCGTTCGGCGAGTGCGCGCTGATGGGTGGGCTGCCGGCGCTGCGCAACGTCCTGCCGCTGAAGGAATGTCTGGACGAAGCCTATCTGAACGGGCCGACGGTGGCCGACGCCAATCCGGGCAAGATCATTCCGCACGATCCCGACCTCCCGAAAATCCTGAACCGGGTCTATCCCTGCCACGAGGTGGTGAAAATCGACGTCTTTTTGCCCGGCTGCCCGCCGAGCGCGGACCTGATCTGGGACGCGCTGGTCGCGCTGGTGACCGGCCGGGAACTGGACCCGCAATACCGCAGCTTCAAATACGACTGAGACCGCCATGACCCGCAAAATCGTCATCGATCCCGTCACGCGCGTCGAAGGCCATGGCAAGGTCACGATCCAGCTCGACGACGCGGGCCAGGTGACGCAGAGCCGGCTGCACATCGTGGAGTTCCGGGGCTTCGAGCGGTTCGTGCAGGGGCGGCCGTACTGGGAGGCGCCGGTGCTGGTGCAGCGCCTGTGCGGCATCTGCCCGGTCAGCCACCACCTGGCCGCGGCCAAGGCGATGGACGTCGTCGTCGGCGCGGGAACGGGCGCGGGGCTGACGCCGACGGCGGAGAAAATCCGCCGGCTGATGCACTACGGGCAGATCTTCCAGTCGCACTCGCTCCACTTTTTCCATCTGGCCTCGCCCGACCTGCTGTTCGGCTACGACGCGGATCCCGCGACGCGCAACGTGATCGGCGTGGCGCTGGCGAACCGCGAGCTGGCCACGCAGGCGATCCTCATGCGCAAATACGGGCAGGAGGTCATCGCCGCCACCGCCGGCAAGAAGATCCACGGCACCGGCGCGATTCCCGGCGGCGTCAACAAGTGCCTCGCCGTCGAAGAACGCGACCGGCTGCTGAAGGGCGCCGGCGGACCGCTCAACGCCGACCAGATGATCGCGTGGGCGCAGGGCGCGCTGGCGTTTTTCAAGGACTACCACAAGAAGCACAAGGATTTCATCGACGGGTTCTCGAAGTTTCCGTCGAACCACCTGAGCCTCGTGCGCCAGGACGGCGCGCTCGATCTCTACCACGGCGTCCTGCGCGCCGTGGATGCGGAGGGCCGGCGGATTCTCGACGACGTCGACTGCCAAGACTATCTCCGGCACTTTCGCGAAGAAGTGAAGTCGTGGAGCTACATGAAGTTCCCGTACCTCAAGCAGCTGGGGCCGGAAAAGGGCTGGTACCGCGTCGGACCGCTCGCGCGGCTGAACGTCGCCGATTTCATTCCGACCCCGCTGGCGCAAGAGGAATTCGCGGCGTTCAAGGCGGCGACGAACGGCAAGCCCAACGACATGTGCCTGCATGCGCATTGGGCGCGGCTGATCGAAACGCTCCACGCCGCCGAAAACATGCGCGACCTGCTGCTGGATCCGGACGTTCTGGGGACCGATCTCGCGACGAAAGGCGCGCGCCAACCCGAAGGCGTCGGCATCATCGAAGCGCCGCGCGGCACGTTGTTCCACCACTACGCGGTGGGCGAAGACGACCTGATCACGATGGCCAACCTGATCGTCTCCACCACGAACAACAACGAACCCATGAACCGGGCGGTCGGTTGCGTCGCCCGCGCCCTGCTGACGGGCGCCAAGGAAATCACCGAAGGCATGCTCAACGCGGTCGAGGTGGCCATCCGCGCCTACGATCCGTGCCTGAGCTGCGCCACCCACGCCTACGGCCAGATGCCCCTCGAGGTCTCGCTCTTCGACTCCGAAGGCCAACTTGTTTCCAAGAAGAGAAAACCCGTTTAACGCAAAAGTCGCAAGAGACGCGAAAGTTCGCAAACGCCAACCCAATTATCTGCGTCTTCGCTTGCGTCCTCTTGCGCCGTTTGCGCCTCTTGCGTTGAATGGTTCTCGGTCCGAAAACTTGATCATTGGATATTGAACGTTGGATGTTGAGTCTCCATCTCTTCCGATCCTGATCTATGGCTGCGGCAACCCCGGCCGCCAGGACGACGGACTCGGGCCGGCGCTCGTCGCGGAGCTCGAAGCCTGGGCGCGGGCAGAGGGGGTCTCCGGCGTCGTTTTCGACTCCAACTACCAGCTCAACGTCGAGGACGCGCTGGCCGTGGCGGAAAGCCGCTCGGTCGTGTTCGTGGACGCCTCAAAGGAGGGGAAGGCGCCGTTCGAGTTTCGTCCGCTGGCGCCGCGGAAGGAAGCGGAGTTTTCGTCCCACGCCATGTCGCCGGAAACCGTGCTGGCGCTGGCGGACGAACTGTACGGCGCGCGGCCCCCGGCGTGGCTGCTGGCCATCCGGGGGGAATCTTGGGAGCCGAACGAACCGCCCACCGCCGCCGCGCTCGCCCACTTGGCCGCCGCACGCGAGTTTCTGCAGGTCTGGCTCCGAAACCAATTAGGCGTTGCCTTACATAGCCAGTCGGGTATCAATTAACATGTTTCGCGGCTGTGATTTGATGTTTTTTGACAATCTGAGACAGTCCCGCTGCTGTTGGGATGGACGGCGAAATGGTTGTGATTTGATGTTTTTTGACAATCTGAGACAGTTGAATCCCGTTATCCCGTTCATCCCATTCGTTGTGATTTGATGTTTTTTGACAATCTGAGACAGTCGATAATTTGAACCCAACGGGTCAGGCGAGTTGTGATTTGATGTTTTTTGACAATCTGAGACAGTTCCTAAAGGTGCGCCCCGCCGAGGGGGATGGTTGTGATTTGATGTTTTTTGACAATCTGAGACAGTTTCATCCTCCGCCCAGTCGCGCACGTCGGGGTTGTGATTTGATGTTTTTTGACAATCTGAGACAGTCGGAGTAAGCAAAGCAGAAGCACAGAAAAGGTTGTGATTTGATGTTTTTTGACAATCTGAGACAGTTCCGGGCCATGGACACCCCGCCGCCGCGCGGTTGTGATTTGATGTTTTTTGACAATCTGAGACAGTCCACAACTACCCCACCAGACCCCGGAAAATGTTGTGATTTGATGTTTTTTGACAATCTGAGACAGTCCTCTTCGTATTTCGGGTCGTATCCCCAGAGTTGTGATTTGATGTTTTTTGACAATCTGAGACAGTTTAGATCGGGCTTCGGCGGTCGAACAGTCGGTTGTGATTTGATGTTTTTTGACAATCTGAGACAGTGTTGCCTATGCCGACATCACCCACGGCTAGTTGTGATTTGATGTTTTTTGACAATCTGAGACAGTTGCTGTTTGGCCTTTGGTGGCCTACACGCGGTTGTGATTTGATGTTTTTTGACAATCTGAGACAGTTGCTTGCCCGTAGTGCGGCTAATGTGTGGGGTTGTGATTTGATGTTTTTTGACAATCTGAGACAGTTGGTTTCCGGCGCGTTTGCCAGATAGGCCGGTTGTGATTTGATGTTTTTTGACAATCTGAGACAGTCTTGTTCGTCGAGCGAGAGGACGGAACTTGTTGTGATTTGATGTTTTTTGACAATCTGAGACAGTAGGGAAAATCGTTGAGACCTTTCCACGGTAGTTGTGATTTGATGTTTTTTGACAATCTGAGACAGTCTCGCGTCTCGAAACATCAGAAACGTCGTGTTGTGATTTGATGTTTTTTGACAATCTGAGACAGTAATACGACGGATTCGCGAAGCACACGCCGTGTTGTGATTTGATGTTTTTTGACAATCTGAGACAGTCGTTTGTGTTTCCAAGCGCCTGTGTCCCGAGTTGTGATTTGATGTTTTTTGACAATCTGAGACAGTTGACCGGGCCGAATCCTGCGACGAAGTCCTGTTGTGATTTGATGTTTTTTGACAATCTGAGACAGTATTGATGTGGCAACATCTTTATTGACAGGTTGTTAGGCCGTTGGCGACGGCCATAATATTCGCCCTTACTGTTCAATTCGATCGGGCGGCGGCGGTTTTCAGAACAATTCCAGTTGAGCAGCGGGCTTCGGGGGCGGCGTTTGCTTGCGGCCCGTGATGGTTATCATGTCGCCGAACTGGCGGTCCGTGACCTTGACGACGGAAACGAGTCCCTCGGCCGGAACGGATTGACGTACGCGATTAACATGGACCGTGCCGGATTCATTGCTGGCACAATGCCGGATATAGACGGAC